>ERZ857965.189-NODE-189-length-98880-cov-4.394374_pt1 | contig 98880 bp, 87 predicted proteins | sample MGYA00519758_ERZ857965 | MGnify/ENA primary metagenome ERZ857965 (study PRJEB31778, sample SAMEA3449381) | human gut metagenome | biome: human gut; feature: human-associated habitat; material: faeces | place: United Kingdom | collected 2010/2012 ...
TGCAACCGGTCAGCTGAAATTTGATCCGGGCTTCATTTATAAGAAAATCCCGATGAGCCAGGCACAGGAAGCATTCCAGTTATTTAAGACACCAGGACTTGTAAAAGGTAAGATCCTGTTATCAAACGAGGAAGAATAAAATGATACTGACAGTAACATTAAATGCTGCAATCGATAAACGATATGTAGTTGATGATTTTAAAGCAGGTGAAGTAAACCGTGTCCGGGAATGTTCTTACGTTCCCGGAGGCAAAGGTCTTAATGTATCCAAGCCGGCATCTATTTATGGTGCGGAAGTCGTAGCAACCGGATTTGTAGGTGGCCACGCAGGAAACTATATTGAAGATGCTCTGAAACCGTTTGGAATCAAAGGTGAGTTTTATCATGTAGATGCGGAAAGCAGATCCTGCATCAATATCTGGGATGAAGTGAATCATGTCCAGACAGAATTTCTGGAACCGGGGTTTACGGTAACAGAAGAGCAGTTTCAGGGATTTTTAAAGAAATTCCGCAATCTGGTAAAACAGGCAGATGTGATAGCAAGAAAGAATCCGACGCTTCTGGAGCAAAAGAATGTAAATGGCGTATTACTTCCAAGAACGGGGAAATCCATTACGATGATGCTGCATATGGATATTTGCGATTTTGATGATATTACAGTTCGAACCAATCAAATCAATGATTTGATTTCTGATGTAGAAACAATTATTCCGAAGAGAGATACGACTTTTAATGATGAACTGATTATTGTATCGTTAAATAAAATTTTGTCATCGCAGGAATATGTCATGGCATCAGGCGGTAAGCAGTATGTTATCACGAAAATTACAGATGATGAAAATTGATAAAGTTAACTATGAGATAATTCTAGTATTGGTGAATTGCACTAATACCACTAATTAACAAGTTCGAATAACTATAGCAATATATAGAATTTATAAAGCAAATGCTGCTATAACATAGTTGCTTTATTGTATTCAAAAAAATGTTTTAGTAAATTGCAAAGTATATATGTATATTTAACTTGAATTTTGAACAGTTTATAAAGATCTGGGAAGTGAGGAAAATAAAAATGAGGGATCCATCCAGATGCCAATGCTGTAATTGACGGAGCATATCGTTTTGCCTGGACATAGACCGGCTCATCAACGGCGTTGGATAATCCACCAATTCCTTTTCTGATAGCGGTCAAATCAATGCCACCGTCTCCTGACCTTTTTGTAACATACACCTCTTCCAGTCCTATCTTTTCTAAGTAGATTTTTAGGAATTCCTCAAACTTGTATCCATCCTCAAAATAAGTGTAAAACTGCTCGAGTAGTGCGTTGTATTCTTCTTTGTTCAACTCAATGTTGTTTCTCATAATAGTATCTCCTAAAAACGTATTCAAAGACTTGAATAGTATAATCAAAACAAAAACAAGAGTAAATATATGAACTGTACTGGTCATATATACTTGCTGCCATATATCTACATTATACCCTACTTTTCAAACAAATGCAATCTATTTTCTCAAAATAAGCGTAAATTTTCTTAACAGGTGAAATCAACAGCAGGGGGACACCTTTTTCAGATCGTGTAAAGTGCAAACACACATCACGTGTTTCCCAAACCCACCATCACTCAAAAAATGCACAAACCCCAACAGAAACAGTGCAAAAAATTCGGCGTAATCTTTTACCTGTTCACGAAATAAAGCTTGACACATCCAAATCAGTCCACTATAATAAGTAAGGTATTCTATGTGATGTCAAACAGCCGCCCGACGGACGCAGGGGCGGCTGTTTTCATGGACGGTTTTCGAGAAAGGTTTTGGAACTGTCTGAAAAGAATAGGAGGAATGAAACACATGGGGAGTATCAACAAACAGCATATGACGATTCACTGGAAACACATTGTCAAGGACGATGACAGTGTGCCATCAACCGAGGCGACCTTAAAAGAAAAGGCGACGCTGGTGGGTCGTGTGGGACTGATGATGCTGTCTGTCGGAACAGGGGCATGGCGTGTCCGCAATTCGATGAATGAGGTTGCCCGGACACTGGGAATCTCGTGTACCGCAGATATCGGTCTGCTGTCCATTGAGTATACCTGCTATGAGGAGAACGGAACATATACTCATTCGATCTCGCTGCCCACCACAGGCGTAAATACGGATAAACTGACAGAACTGGAACAGTTCATGCGAGAGTTCCCGGAAAAGGCAGCGCATTTTTCCGTCAAGCAGATTCACCTGGTGCTGGATGAGATCCAGAAAAAACCGGCGAACTATAAGGCATGGAATCTGGGACTTGCAGCGGCAATTGCCTGCTGTGCATTTACATTTCTGCTGGGCGGCGGCCCCATGGAAATGATCTGTGCTTTCTTTGGCGCAGGCATGGGCAACTTTGTGCGTAAGCTGATGCTGCAAAAGAAAATTTCCCTGCTGGGAAATGTGGCAGTCAGCGTTGCCGCATCCTGTGTGACCTATGTGCTGACCATCCTGCTGGCGCAGGCGATCTTTGGGGTGTCTGAAGTACACCAGGCAGGTTATATCTGTGCAATGCTGTTTGTCATTCCTGGTTTCCCACTGATTACCGGCGGTATCGACCTGGCAAAGCTGGACATTCGTTCCGGTTTGGAGCGCATCACTTATGCACTGCTGATTATTCTGACCGCAACAATGACCGGATGGGTCACAGCGCTTGTCTGTCGCTTTCAGCCGGCAGATTTTCCGGCACTGGAAATTGACACGGGCATGACGATCATTCTGCGTATCATCACCAGTTTCTTTGGCGTATACGGATTCTCGCTGATGTTCAACAGCCCCCGAAAGATGGCAATAACAGCCGGCTTGATCGGAATGTTCTCCAATACGCTCCGGCTGGAACTGATCGACCTGGCAAATTTCCCGGTAGGCGTTGCCGCATTTATCGGTGCATTTTTCACCGGCTGTGTTGCCTCCGTTGTCAAGAAAAAGATCGGTTATCCGAGAATTTCTCTGACTGTTCCGGCAATCGTTATCATGGTTCCCGGACTGTTCATGTATCGTGGCATTTACTACATCGGTTTGAACAACATTGAAGATGGTGCGCTCTGGCTGACAAAGGCAATCCTGATTGTAATGGCACTTCCCATGGGACTGGTTGCCGCAAGACTCTGCACCGACAAGAATTTCCGTCACTGTACCTAATATATCAGCAAAAATAGAACGAAAAACGGACACAGCTCCTGGTTAAGCTGTGTCCGTTTTTTGTAGAGTTGGTGTTGTTTTAGAGCGTGTGCAGCAGAAATGCTGCGTGCTGCCGCAGCTGCTCCTGGGTGTGGATAAATTTGTTTCGTTCGTGCAGCCGCAGCTGGACTGCCACCGGCAGGGAAAGCAGGAACTGCCGGGAAGAGCTGCTTTGCCGCAGGAGCGACTGTAAATTGGGAAATGCCACAAGAATCACCTCATATACAGTATATGCAGAAGGGAATTCCGATATGCGCAGCTGCGGAACGCTTTAAGAGAAGAATACCGTCCGAACAACGGCGAATGCCAGGATAGCGAGTCCGGCAATTAAGCCGATAGTATTGATCTTTTTCGATTCGGCATCTTTTTCACCCTTTACCAGATAAAAGCCTGCGCCTCCGGCAATCAGTGCGCCGATGAGTATTCCAACTATGTTAAAAATCATGATTTTTTCCTCCATTTCAAAAGCAGTGCGGAATTCAGAATGACAAGAACAGAACCGGCGTTATGTACCAGAGCGCCGGAGACAGGACCGAGAACGCCTGTGATCGCAAGAATAATGGCGAGAAAGTTCAGTCCCATGGAAAAACTGAGGTTGCACTTGATGGTGCGCATCATCCGCTTTGACAGACGGAACAGGTGCGGCAGTTCCTTGACCTCATCGTCAACCAATGCAATATCTGCGGCATCGATGGCGATGTCACTTCCCACACCGCCCATTGCAATGCCGACGTGAGCCGTTTTCAGCGCCGGGGCATCGTTGATGCCGTCGCCGATCATGCAGACCGGCTGCTGCTGTTCCTGGGCAGTGCGGATGAATTGCAGCTTATCCTCCGGCAGACAGCCAGAACGCACCTGTGTGATGCCCAGCTGTCCGGCAATCGCCTGTGCAGCGTTGGCGTTGTCGCCGGTCAAAAGAACCGGCGTAATGTTCTGTTCCGATAATGCGTGAATCATAGAACGGCTTTCCGGGCGGATGGTATCGGACAGCACCAGAAATCCCTGACAAGACTGGTCAGCCAGCCAGATCACCGTGCAGCCCTGTTCCAGATAACTTTTGGCAGCATCTGCCGCAGTGTCCGGGACAGTGATCTTGTGGTCTGTCAACAGCTTTTCGTTTCCGGCAAGCACCGTTTTCCCGCCTTGTTCCACCAGAACGCCCTTGCCGATCTGCATGGTGAACTTGTCCGGCTTTGGAATTGCCGTCCCGTATTTTTTCTGATAGCTTGCAGTTACCGCTTTTCCCAGAGGGTGTTCCGAGAAAATTTTTGCGGTCGCTGCCATCTGGAACAGTTCCGGTTCACTCAACTCGCCGCAGCACTCCACATGAATGACCTTTGGCGTGCCGTAGGTCAGCGTTCCCGTTTTGTCGAATGCAATGGTATTCACCTTGGCGAGACGTTCCAGCGCATCGCCCTCACGCACCAAAAAGCCGTGCTTGGTGGCGTTGCCGATGGCAGCCATAATGGCAGTCGGTGTGGCAAGTACCAGAGCGCAGGGACAGAATACAACCAGAATGGTAACTGCACGAATCAGATCCTTGGTGATGAATCCGATCAGAATGGATGCAGTCAACGCTGTAACGACGATCCACGTTGCCCAGCGGTCCGCCAGCCCCACGATCTTTGCCTTTCCGGCATCTGCGGACTGCACCAGACGAATCATTCGCTGGATGGAACTGTCTGCGCCGACTTTAGTGGCTTTCATATCGAATGCGCCGAACTGATTGACAGTGCCGCTTGCCACATCGTCTCCCGGTTTTTTGTCCACCGGCAGGGATTCACCGGTCATGACTGCCTGGTTGACAGCGGTTTCACCGGAGAGAATCACGCCGTCTACCGGAATTGTTTCGCCGGGCAGCACCCGAAGAATGTCGCCGGTCTGCACTTCCTCTGCCGGGATGATCTCCTCACCGCCGTTCTGGATGCGTCTTGCTGTCTGCGGTGTCAGATGCACCAGCTTTTCAATGCCGGCACGGGCTTTTGCCAACGTCAGATCTTCCAGCAGTGCGCCCAGCTGCATGATAAACGCCACTTCGCCGCAGATGCCTTCTTTCTATACCATATGGGGTATATGTATAGTATACGCTATGGGGGTATGGGTTTGTCAAGCACAAAAGAAAAAGCAGTCTGATTTTCGTCAGACTGCTTTAGAATTGCTTTGAAATGTTGAAAAAAAGAATGCGATTAGCCCATGTTCGAGAAACGCTCTACCGCTTTGGTGAAGTTTTCAATGGTTTTGTCTGCATCGCCGTGTTCGATGCCGTCCCGGACACAGTGCTTGATGTGTCCCTCCAGAACAACCTTTCCGCAGCCGTGCAGGGCGGATTTTGCGGCATTGATCTGCGACAAAATATCTTCGCAGGGGACATCCTCGTCGATCATGCGGTCAATTGCCTGTACTTGTCCGATAATTTTTTTCAGTCTGCGGTGCAGATTGTCAGCGTCCATACATTGTTTCATGCCATATTACCTCCTGCTGCTGTGCTGTGATTTCGATTGCTTTTATTGTAATATAAAATCTGCTGTTTGTCAAGCCGGTGGCTGTGTATGTCACGCAATTCTTATTGCAAATTCTCAAAATGCGACTGAAACAGAAGAAACTTGTTGTTGATGTTGCGGTTAGTTGTCTATAAATTCAAAACAGTTAGTTCGCCTGAACTATCCAATGTTCATATATTATACACAGACGTCACAAAAAAGCAGTTGGTTTTTCTTACAAAATGTTTCCTGCAAACCCGTTGACAATTGTTAATTCTGGGTGTATACTAGGTTTATAGTCTGAAAAGCACAAAACTGCTGTTTCAGATGCGAAAAGCCGGCAAGCTCCAATGGCTTGCAGCGGCAAATATTAAAATGAAAAAGGAGTCTTTACTATGTTGAAATGCTTTAAGAATGAGAAACTGTGGTATGCTGTCGGCGGTGCTGCTGCGATGGTAATCGGCAAGAAGATCATAACTGCAAAGAAGACCCGCGAACTGGCTGTATCTGGTCTGGCAAAGGGCATGAAGCTGCAGAACGATGCAAAGGCTACATTCCAGAATATGAAGGACGAGGCACAGGATATCTGCTGCGATGCAAAGGAAAAGGCAGGCATCGACAACGAAGTTGACGAAGAAGTGGATGCGTAATGAAATTTCAGATCGTCTACGATAAGCCGGGGCGAATCCGCTTTCGCTGCGGCGCATATGCCTTCGATAAGGAACTGGAAACCGCTGTGCAGAAACAGATGCTGGAACATCCGGCAGTCAGGAAAGCAGAGGCTCATGCCGAAAACGGCGGTATTCTGGTCTATTATGAAGAAGGCGCAAGAAATAAGGTGATCCGTGCAGTTTCTGCACTGGATACCAGAATGCTCATTCCGCTTGGACCGGAGGAAAGTTCGGAGCGAATCGACTCGGACTTCAAAACCGATCTGGTCAAGCTGGTCGCAAAGCGCTACATCCAAAATGCAATCTTGCCTGCCCCCATTGCCAATGCGGTTATTCTCTGGAAGGGACTGCGCTATGCGTGGCGTGCCGTCAAGACACTGCTGAATGGACAGCTGAATGTGGATGTGCTGGACGGTGCATCTGTCAGCGCCTGCCTGCTGCAGCGGAACTTCAAGACTGCCGGAACCATCATGTTCATGCTGTCGATCTCTTCGCTGTTGGAGGATTACACCAGAGCAAAGACAAAGGCAGCGTTAACGGATAGCTTGGCGATCAAGACCGATAAGGTATGGCTGGTACAGGATGACACCGATGTGCTGATTCCTATGGCAGATCTCCAGGTCGGCGATGTGATTCGTGTCCGCACCGGCAGCGTAATTCCGGTAGACGGCACCGTTGTCTCCGGCGAGGCGAATATCAACGAGGCGTCTATGACAGGCGAACCGCTCAGTGTCCGTAAGGCAGAGGGTTCTACTGTTTTCGCCGGCACGGTTGTGGATGAGGGTACGATTGCAGTGCAGGTTCGTGCGCTCAGCGGAAACACCAAGATTCAAAAGATCATCCAGCTGATCGACAATTCGGAAAACCTCAAGGCAGGTGTCCAGAGCCGTGCAGAAAACCTGGCAGATCGTATTGTGCCGTTTAGTTTCCTGGGCTTTGGTCTGACACTGCTGCTGACCCGCAATATCACAAAGGCTATCTCTATTTTGATGGTGGATTATTCCTGTGCTATCAAGCTGTCTACGCCGATTTCCGTGATTTCTGCGATTCGTGAGGCGGCAGACCATGATATCACCGTCAAGGGCGGAAAATATCTGGAGGCATTTGCCGAGGCAGACAGCATTGTCTTTGACAAGACCGGTACGCTCACCAATGCAGAACCGGTGCTGGAGCGTGTGATCTCGTTCAGTCACTATTCGGAGGATGAGATCTTGAAGATCGCTGCCTGCATTGAGGAGCATTTCCCGCACAGCGTGGCTCGTGCCATTGTAAAGGGTGCGGCAGATCGAAACCTCAATCACCAGGAGGAACACGCAGAGGTGCAGTATATTGTGGCGCATGGCATTGCGACCACACTCCACGGAAAGCGTGCTGTGATCGGCAGCCATCACTTCGTTTCAGAAGATGAACACGTTGCCATCACACCGGAACAGCAGGCGGAAATTGAAGAAAAATCCGGCGGCTGCTCTGTGGTATATCTGGCGATCGGCGGCGAACTTTCCGGCGTGCTGTGTATTTCAGACCCGCCGAGAAAAGAGGCAAAGCAGGCAATCCAGCTGCTGAAACGGGCTGGGATTTCCAATATTGTCATGCTGACCGGCGACAGCCAGAAGGCGGCAGAGGTGACCGCAGAGAAACTGGGCATCACCCAGTGCTTTGCACAGGTTCTCCCGGAGGACAAGCACCGCTATGTCGAACAGCTGAAAGCAGACGGTCACCGTGTTATCATGGTGGGCGACGGCATCAACGATGCTCCTGCACTGGCGGCGGCAAATGTTTCCGTAGCCATGAGCGATGCCTCGGATATTGCGAGAGAGGCAGCAGATATCACGCTCCGTGGCACAGATCTGACAGAACTGGCAACGCTCCGTACACTGAGCGAAAAGCTGATGGCACGGATTCACCGGAACTATCGGTTTATCATCGCCTTTAACTCGTCCCTGCTGCTGCTGGGCTTGTTTGGCGTGATTGCTCCGACAACGTCAGCATTCCTGCACAATGCCTCTACTATGGCAATTTGTGCAAAAAGCATGACGCCTGTTCTGAAAAAGCCTTCGGACAACAAGGAAAATGAAACAGAAGAGGAAACGGCATAAACGTCGTATCCTTTGTGCAAAACGGTTTGTGAATGTGTATCACAAACCGTTTTTTTATGCCATTTTTTCGGGGTTAACGGAATGTTCGAAAGATTGTACACAGATTTTTTCTTGATTTTTTCTCCTGGTTATGTTAGACTAATTAGAGAAAACTAACTATTCACAGGAGGTTGAAATTTCATGAAATTTCGGGGAAATCCCAAGAAATATCTTCCGGCGCTGGGCTTTTTGCCTACGGCAGTCCTGGCGGTATGTATCGCTGTTTCGCTGGGTGATTACACAGCACCGGTTCTGTCGCTGGATGCAGTAGGCGAGAGCGCAGAGAAATCAACGGAAACCAGTACAACGGAAAAGCGCAGGGAGCGGAAAACTGCCGCTGTTACCACAAAAGCGCCTGCGCCGGCGGTAGAGAAACTGTCGGAGTCCGGCACTTATAAAGACGGAACATATACCGGAACAGGAACAGGCTTTTCCGGTCCTATCACAGTGCAGGTTGTGATCGAGGACGGCAAGATCAAGGACATTACAATCCTCAGTGCCACAGACGATTCGCCCTATCTGCAAAACGCCTCGGCGCTGCTGAAACAGATCGTTGCACTGCAAAGCACCAATGTCGATACCGTTTCCGGCGCAACCTACAGCTCCGTGGGACTGATCTCGGCAGTACGGGATGCACTGCAAAAGGCCGGCGGCAGCAGCGCATCTGACAGCGCTTTGCCTACACTGGCGGCGGCAAAAAGCCAGAGCAATGAAGAGCCGCCGACTGTAGAGACCGTGGAAGAGCCTGCGGCATACCGGGACGGCGTTTACACCGGAACAGGAACCGGATTTGGCGGCGAGATGACTGTGCAGGTCACTGTATCGGGCGGCAGGATCACAGATATCCAGATTCTCTCTTCCAAGGATGACAGCCCTTATCTGCAAAATGCCTCAGCGCTGCTGCAAAACATCATTGCGGCGCAAAGCACCAATGTGGATGCAGTTTCCGGTGCAACCTTTAGTTCTGCCGGATTGATCGAGGCGGTGCGGAATGCGCTGGCAAATGCGGCAACAGGCAGCGCAGAGACTACGCCGGCTGCTGTAACCGAAAAGAAACCGGAACAGACCACTGCTCCGGCAAAACCGGGGAAAAAAGGCGCATTTCCGTATCCGGACGGGGTATACACCGGCAGCGGCGAGGGCTACGGCGGCATCACCAAAATTGAACTTACGCTGAAAGACGGCACGATCGAAAAGATTCATGTGGTATCCAACGAGGATGACGAATCCTTCTTCAAACGTGCGGAAACACTGATTTCCCTGGTGATCCAGCGGCAGTCCACCGATGTGGATGTAGTATCCGGTGCGACATTCAGCTCAGAGGGCATTCTGGAGGCAATCAACGAGGCGTTGGATGCTGCCAAAAATGCGGCACAGCCTGCGGTGACTACTACAACAACTGTCACTACCATTGCACCGCCGGAAAATACCACAGCTGCACCCGTCACCGGCACGACCAGCACGGAGACAACAACAGAGCCGGTCGAGAAGATTTACGACGACGGCACTTATGTGGGAACAGCGGATTGTTACCCGGATGAGGACGAGGACTTTGTAGAATATGTGCTGTCCGTCAAGGTGAAGATCGAGAACGACCAGATCGTCAGCATTTCAGATGCCAGCGGTGCAGGGGATTCCTACGATAAGCTGAACGACCGCTATATTTCCCGTGCGGCAAAAGGTACCGGCAAAATCACAGGTACCATTGCACAGATTCTGGAAAAGCAGCATACAGACGGCATTGATGCTGTCTCCGGTGCAACCTGTTCGTCAGACGCAATTGTCCGTGCCGTGGATGATGCACTGGCACAGGCACGGAAAGGAGCGTGATCGGCGGTGCATACATTTGCAGTAAAGGCACTTAACGTGGTGCTGGTGATCTCGCTGGTATCTGCTTATCATGCCGTTGTCAGTGACCGCAAAGCAGACGAGGCGGCCGCCAAAAAGCAGCTTGCGGAACAGCAGGCGGCGATGCAGGAGAGCGAGACAGAAACGGAGTCGCCCTATGCAGACGGTGTTTACACCGGAGAGGCGAAAGGTTTCGGCGGCCCGGTAAAGATGGAAGTTACCATTGCAGACGGTCAGATCACGGACTGTACAGTGGTTTCCGCCGAAAAGGAAGATGCGGCATACTTTGAGGCTGCACAGGGTGTCATTGATGAGATCCTGGAGATGCAGTCTACCGATGTAGACGTAGTCAGCGGCGCAACCTTTAGTTCAAACGGCATTCTCGGCGCAGTCGAGGATGCTTTGGGAAAGGCGGCGCAGCATGAATAAAAAATACTTTACCCCCAAAAAAATCCATGCCTACCTGCGGGCAGCCATACAGCTGGTTTTCTTCCTGTTTCTGCCCTCGGCATTTACTACTGCTTTTTCCGGCATCAAGTCGGTTCTGACGCAGATCGGCGCAGGAAATCCCATTGCATGGAGTTCGTTTCTGACAGTGCTGCTGGCGCTGTGTGCCTATACGATTGTGTTTGGACGTTTTTTCTGCGGTTATGCCTGTGCGTTCGGAACGCTGGGGGATGCGGTGCATAGCTTGTATCTGTTCCTCTGTAAAAAGTGCAAAAAGAAACCGCTCCTGCTGAAAAAGAGCTGGAAAAAGCCGCTTTCCTATGTGAAATACGCAGTCCTGCTTGCAGTGGTTCTGCTGTGCTTTCTGGGCGTTTACGGAGATCTTACGGGCTGGAGTCCCTGGGATGTGTTCTCCATGCTGCGCTCCGGAAACTTCAAAGTGGGCGCATATTGGCTGGGCTGCATTCTGCTGGTGCTGATCCTGGTGGGAATGGTATTCTGTGAGCGTTTCTTTTGCCGTTTCCTGTGTCCTATGGGTGCTGTTTTCTCCCTGCTGCCCATTCTGCCGTTTTTCTCGGTGCGGCGCAAAAGGGAAAAATGCGCCAAAGGCTGTACTGCCTGTGAAAAGGTATGCCCGTCGGATCTGTCCCTGCCGGAGGACGGCAGCTGGAATGTAAGCGGCGACTGTTTCCAGTGTCAGAAGTGCCTGGAGATCTGTCCGAAGAAAAATGCGAAGAGCAGCATCCGGAACTTCCGTGGCAACGAGATCTGGTTCACCCTGCTGCGTGCAGTTGTCCTGGCTGCGGTATTGATCCTGGCAGGAATCTAAAAGAACGAAACATATTATAAGAAAATCCCCTGCACCGCTCCGTAAAAAGAGCAGTGCAGGGGATTTTTTTGCCGGTGTCAAGGGATGCCTTTCAGAATTGCACACGATTCCTTGCACCCATAGTTTCAAACAGTGAAAAAGCATATCAACCACAGAAAACCCCGGACATTACTGCCCGGGGTTTTCTGCATTTATGGTTCAGAGGATTATCGAAATTTGCTTACTTGATGATATCTTCCCAGGTCACGTCATTGCCTGCGCCTCTGTTTGCGATGTAGTACATCTCATAGAACAGGTCGGTGGAGTCAACCTTGCCGTTTCCGTCTACGTCTGTTGCAGCGATCATTCTTTTGTTTTCAGCAGCATCTTCGCTCAGTGCGAAGTCCTTGTTGCTGGCAGAAATGTTTGCGCAGTACAGCATGATGTAGAACATATCGGTGGAGTCAACCTTGCCGTTCAGGTCAATGTCGCCTCTGTTGTCTGCTATGGCAATGGTAATCTCGAAGGTCAGCAGTGTGGTGTAACCGGTTGCCTCTACGGTCAGCTTGTATGTGCCAGACTTTGCAAAGACAGCGCCGTCACGTGTTTCAGCAGCGGTGTTGATCTCACCAGTGGTGGGGTCAATGATCTTCACGCCACGCTTGCCGGTTGCAGCATATTCCTGGTCGCCGATGGTTACCTTAGAAATGTTCTTCAGATAAGCTGCAAGCTCTTCTTCCGTGACATCCTTTGCAGCAACAACTGCGTTCTTGTCCTTGTCATAAGCTGCCGGCATTGCATCGGTGGTCAGAATTACACTGGCAGAAACCGGTGCATATACGCCTGTGCTGTCCGATACGGTAATGGTGTAGCTGCCCGGCTGTGCGCTTGCTGCATCGTAGCTCAGCTTGCCGTCTGCATAAGCTGCATCGGTCAGTGCATCAGCGGATACAACTGCCTCAAAGTCCTCCGGCAGATCGGTCAGTGTTACCGGAATTTCGCCGGCGGTCACTGCAACACTCTCTGCGGCAACCGTACCAGTGTGCTTTTTCGGCAGGTACAGACCATCTGCCAGATGTACGCTGTATTCGCCATTGCTGGTCAGATAGCTGATCTCTACAATGGTATCACCAGAGGTTGCAGTATACGGAGCAGACCGCAGGCTGTTTCCGTGTGCTTCTGTAGTCTTGAAGCCAGCGGACCATGCCAGCTCAGTGCCGCCCTTCCAGATGTTTTCCAGCTGGAGCATACCATAGTTGCCGGTCTTTGTCTTGACGATCACGCCGTAAACCAGATTGCCTTCTCCCAGATTCAGACCGTTCATGTTCAGCTGGTAGTCACCGTACTTGCTGTCGGTTTTGAGCGTCGGTGTTACGTTGGTCAGGTCGACCTCCGGCTCTGCGGTAATGGTTGCGGACAGGGTACCGTCTGCAAACAGCTGCTTGTATGCTGCCGGAACTGTTTCCTGGTCTTTGTTCGGGGTAAATGTACTGAACAGGCTGCCCAGAACGCCGGATGTCTTGCCGTCCTTTGCGTCAGCAGTCAGTTGATCGTACAGGCTCTGCTCGATGGCAACTTCTACGCCGGAAACACCCAGAATCTTGCCGCCGCCGTTTTCGTTCGGCTCAGAAACATATGTGGTGTCTGCAAACATGCTGTTCCATTTTTTTTCTGTTGCAGAAGTGACTGCGTCATAGTTTCCCTCTGCGCGCATACCAGCATCTCCGGCAAGGTCAGCGTCATAAGAAATTTCGCCGTCGGTGGTATCTGTGCTGTTGCCCAGTTCACCGTAATAGTAGTCCGCATACGGGATGTTCATGGTACCGTATACATATTTTTCCGGCTCATTGTCTACTGTGAATGTGAAGTCCTGATATCCGGTAGCGTAGATGGTAACATCCCATCTGCCGTAGCCGTCTGTGCCTTCCGGCAGCTGGCAGCGGTCGCTCTTGGTCAGACCCAGCTGGATGCCCATTGCCTTGTGCATCCAGTTGTCTGCGGCAAACTTGGTGCCGTAGGTAGCCAGAACAGTATCACCGTCACCATAGTAATCCCAGCGAACGGCATACATATGCGCACCCAGGTCGCCGTAATCACCGTTGATGTCTACACGGATGAAATCACCGTAGCCGGAATCGTGCTGTACTTCGCCGATCTCAACCGCACTGGTGTCTACCACCTTGCCGTCAGCAGTTGCAGCTGTTTCACGCTTGGAGAACTGGAATGTGCCGTCCTCCTGCTTTTCTGCGGTCTTGATGCCGGATGTGTTGGCGTCAACCTTCACAGTCTCATCAATGTTGACAAGATTGCCCTCAGAGTAGCCGCCGGTGAGTTCTGTGCCGTTTTCGTAAACGGTATAAGCTTTCTTGAAGTCCTCGTAATCCGCTGCCGGAACAGCAACCGGAACATACTTCGGACCACTGATAACAGAATGGTCGTATGTACCAACAACTGTTCCATCAACCGTAATGTCTGCTGTGCCGGTCTCCTTATTCTTGACAACATCAACGGATTCACCCTGACCCTTGCCGGTGTAGTCGTAGCTGTTGCCGTCGGTATCGAATACCTTAACAGCGCACTGATAGCTGCCTCTGTGCAGACCGTGGTTGCTGGTTGCACGTGTAACCGCATCAAACGCACCCATATCTGTTTCGTTGTGTGCGTCGCTCTCTGCGGAGGATGCCTCCCAGTTGCCGTTTGCGGCACTGTCCAGATAAACGCCCTCATTCTTCCAGTATTCCGCCCATGTCATGGTTGCATAGCAGTAGACATAATCGCCTGTGCTTGCCTCTTCCGCAAATGCCGAAATGGTCGGAGCGACTTGTGTAGCTGCAAGCACAGCGGCAGATGCTGCGCCGATCAGCTTTTTCCAGTGAATCTCTCGCATAATGACCTCCTAAAAATTTTTGATTTTGCTGCATTGCGAGGTGCAGCAGCTTTTGGAGTGTGTTTCCATAAAAAATGTAATGCACATTTTCATCAAAAACTTTTTACGGGAACACGCTCGAATATAGTCAATCCCATTGCTTTTCCGGGATATACTACCAAATTTGATTTGTCAATTAGTTAAAACTAATTAGTTTAGACTAACTTAATATCTAAGAAATAACTGGAACATCATTCCAGTTAAATTTGCACGGTTTATTTGGACTGCTCGTTTTTCTTTTCGGGCAGATTTTCTTTCGGAAAAATCGACCGGGGCAGAAAGTGAACCACACGATCTGCAGCGATGCCGGTGAAAATACCCGTGATACAGCCGGAAACCAGCAGAAACGGGAAATAGACAATGACCTGCACCGACTGCATCACTACAATTGCCGCAGCAATCTGTCCCACATTGTGCAGCACAGCGCCGATCATGCTGATGAACCAGAGATGTTTCCGGTGCAGCAGCCTGCACAGCAGTGCCATTCCCAGAAAGCAGAGGATACCGCCGCTGAGGGAATAGATCATGGAAACCAGTGTTCCGGTGAACAGCGACCCCAGCAGAATGCGCATGACCAGTACGGCGAACGCATCCCTCGGGCGGTAGACCACCAGAACGATCAGCGTGATGACATTGGCAAGTCCCAGCTTAACGCCGTAAATGGGGACGGGAATGGGAATCTGTGCCTCAACCACGAAGATCGTCAGCGCCATGGTAGTAAACATGGCAAGCATGACCAGATGCTTAACGGACTTGGACATCGAAAGAACCCTCCTCGTCAGATGCAATGGAAATGCGGATGTGATTCGGCAGGCAGACGATGGGCAGGATGCCGTCAGAGATCGTCCCTTGCTTGACGCACAGATGATCGGGGCAGCTTGCGGACTGCATGGAAATCTGTCCCGGTTCTACCAGGACTACGTTTTCCGCACCGTTTTCGCCGTCGATCGTAATGGTGTATGCCTTCTGCACCGTAGAAAGGTCGATCTCATATAAAAGCTTGTCCTGCTGATAAATGCGGGCGATTCTTTCGGACTGCTTGTGTGTCAGCACATACCAGCTGCCGAAAATGCCGCCGCCTAAAAGCAGTACAGCGATGCAAACAAAAATCAGTGTTTTTTTCATGAACCAATTACCTGTAGATTATAGGAATCTATGTGGTCGGAGGAGACCATTGTCCCATCTGACTGGATAAAGACAGCCTCCACGCCGTCCAGAGAATTGATAAGCGCCATGCCGTCCTCTGCGCCCAGGAGAAATGTTGCCGTTGAAAGGGCGTCGCAGTCCGTACCGCTGTCGGCAATGATGGTCGTGCTGACTACATCCGATTCCGACGGAGCGCCGGTATACGGGTCGAGAATGTGATGATAGCGCTTTCCGTTTTCTTCGAAGTATTTCTCATAGTTGCCGGAGGTGATGACCGCTTTGTCTGTAACAGTGACAGATGCCGTAATGCTTTCCGGCGAAAACGGATCCGTGATCGCCACCGTCCACTGGCTGCCGTCCGGCTTTGCGCCGATGGTCATTACGTTTCCGCCCAGGCTCATCAGCGCAGAAGTGACGCCCTCTTCTTCCAGCGTCTTTTTCATCTCATCGGAAATATACCCCTTTGCCACAGCGCCGAAGTTCAGCGTAACTGCGTCGTTGGCAAAGGAAAGGGACTGGTTGTCCGCATGATAGCTGACATCCTTCCAGCCGTCCTGCCGCAGCAGTGCCTGGATCTTGTCCTCCGCCGGAATGGCAGCATGGTCGGTGCCGATGCCCCACAGGTCGATCAGGTCGCCTATGGTGCAGTCCAGCATACCGCCGCTTTTTTCGCCGTACTCCAGCGCAGCACGCAATACGTTTGCCATATCCGCAGAGATGAGAATATCCGTGCCGACTGCCGCCTTTGCCGCAGTGTTCACCTGGTTGACCTCGGAATCTGCAATGGTGTTGGAAAACACCTGTTCCAGTTCCTTGGCACGGGCAAACGCCGCCTCCACGCCGTCCTGGGCGTGTTCTCCGTAGGCACGAACCATGATGTAAGTCCCCATGAATTCCTGGGTATCCTCATAGACGGCATCCGATGCGCTGTTTTCTGCCGCTGCACTTTCCGGCGCAGCAGCACTCGAAGATTGTTCTGTAGAGACACTGCTCGTACATCCGGTCAGACAAAACAGCCCGGCGAGTCCGGCAGCTAAAAGATACCCTTTTTTCATCAGCAATAGAACCTTTCCGAAGAGAGCGCCGCATCGGAGCGCCTTTTTCTGGTAGTTAGTATTATCTAACAAACGACAAAAATAGTATAGCACGCTTTTGAAATGCTGTCAAGTACGGTTTGAAAAGATTTCCGCAAGACAATTTGAATCAATTGTGAATCCAAAAAAGATGCTACCATGCTTTCTGTCGTATTGCCCAAAAACTTTTCTTGCAAATTGAAAAAAGACGTGGTACAATAGAAAAGCAGCAAAATTTCACAGACGAGAGGAGATAAAAATTATGATTTATACAGTGACATTTAACCCGGCGATCGACTATGTCGTTCATACCGATGCCATGCAGGTGGGAATGGTGAACCGTTCTCACGGAGAAAAGATCTATTACGGCGGAAAGGGCATCAATGTTTCCGTGATTCTGAAAGAACTGGGAATCCCATCCCGTGCGCTTGGCTTTGTGGCTGGCTTTACCGGGGCAGCCATCGAAAAAGGCGTACAGGAGATGGGAATTGCCACAGATTTTGTGCATCTGGAAAGCGGATTTTCCCGAATCAATGTGAAGATCAAATCCGGGGAAGAAACAGAACTGAACGGACAGGGACCGGTGATTGACGATGCGGCGGTAAAGGCACTGTTCTGGAAACTGGACGATTTGCAGGACGGGGATACGATCATTCTGGCAGGCAGTATTCCCAATACCATGCCGTCCGATATCTATGAAAAGATTCTGGCATATCTGGACGGCAGACAGATTCGGACGGTAGTGGACGCTACCAATGATCTGCTGAAGAATGTGCTGAAATACAAGCCGTTTCTGATTAAACCCAACAACTTTGAACTGGGAGAATTGTTCGGCGTTACACTGCACAGCCGGGAGGAGATTGCAGCGTATGCCGGAAAATTGCAGGAGATGGGCGCACGGAATGTGCTGGTCTCTATGGCAGAGGACGGCGCACTGCTGCTGGAGGAAAACGGAACCTGCCACAACTGCGGCGTGTGCAGCGGCACAGTGAAAAACTCCGTGGGCGCAGGGGATTCCATGCTTGCCGGATTCCTTGCCGGACTGGAGCAGGGCGATGCGGCATATGCGCTGAAACTGGGGACGGCTGCCGGCGGAGCGACAACATTCTCGGAGGGACTGGCGAAACGGGAAGAGATCGACCGACTTTTGCAGCAACTAGGGGTTGTTTGAAAAATGTACGGATTTTTCAAACAAGCCCTAATGTAAATGATTTGTAAACGAAGTCTAGTTCTGCTGAATCTGAAAAACTGCTGTGGTATAATACGACACAGCAAAAACGGAAAGGGGTCAAAAACATGAAAATACTGCATCTCAGCGACCTGCATCTGGGACGGCGGCTCTATCACCATTCGTTTCTTCCGCAGCAGGAAAAAATGCTGGAACAAGTTGTAAAAATCGCAGTGGAACAGTCTGTGCAGGCGGTTCTGATCGTCGGGGATGTCTATGACAAAAATGTCCCTGCGGCAGAGGCAGTGACCGTGCTGGACAGCTTTCTGACGGCGCTGTCTGAGAAAAAGATCGCAGTATTTCTCATCAGCGGCAACCACGATTCCGCAGAGCGGCTGCAATTCGCCAGCCAGCTGCTGGAACACCAGGGCGTGTATATTGCCGGGACGTTTTCCGGTGAGATGCAGAGTTACGATCTGGAAGATGAATACGGAAAAGTGCATCTCTGCCTGCTGCCCTTTGTGAAACAGGCGGCGCTGTCGTCGCTGTATCCGAAAGAGAATTTCCGCAGCCTGTCCGACGGCATTGCCCATGTGATCGGGCAGACGGCGCTTTCGGAAAAGGATCGGAATCTGCTGATGTACCACGGTTTTGTGCTGCATGACGGCACGCCGCCGGAGGAATCCGACTCCGAATTGCAGCTGGGCGGCACACAGCTGGTAGACGCATCTGTATTTGATGCGTTCGATTACGTGGCACTGGGGCATATCCATAAGCCCCAGTGGGTGCGTTCGGGAAAGATACGCTACAGCGGTTCGCTGATGAAGTATTCCTTTTCCGAGACGCTGCAAAAGAAGTCGCTGACCCTGCTGGACTGGAAGGAAAAGGATAACTTGACAGTAACCGCCATTCCGCTCTGTCCGGAAACGGATATGCGTATCATTCGTGGCAAGCTGGAAGATCTTCTGACATATGCACAGCCCAGCGCCGACTGGATTCGGGCAGAACTGACGGATGAAACTCTGGTGCCCTATGCCATGGAGCGGCTGCGTGCTGTGTATCCCAACGTGCTGGAACTGGAATTTCTTTCGCAGTCGGAGCGCATCGCTGCCGGTACCACAGAGGCTGAGGCAGTGCCGGAGAAGTCCCTGCTGGAACTGGTGGATAGTTTTTGCAGCAGTGTCTATCAGTATGAGCTTTCAGAGCATGAGACAGCGCAGGCGCTGATGCAGTCAATCTGTAAGGAGGCGGAACAGACAGAATGAAACCTTTAGAACTGACCATGCAGGCGTTCGGCACATTTGCCGGAATGTGCAGGATTGATTTCAAACCTTTTGAAAAGTCGGGGATTTTCCTTATCACAGGAGAAACTGGCGCCGGAAAGACAACCATTTTCGATGCGATATGTTTTGCCCTCTACGGAACTGCCAGCGGTGAAAAGCGAAAGCCGGGAATGTTCCGCAGCGAATATGCCAAACCCACTCAGCAGACTGCGGTACAGCTGCGGTTTTCCTGCGGCGAAAAGACATATCTGGTGCAGCGTACGCCGAGACAGCAGGGTTACAAAAGCAACGGCGAAATGAAAAAGAACCTGGACAATGAGAGCGCCTTTCTGTGGCTGTGTCCCGGCGAGGAACAGGACAACGTGCTGGTCTGCGAGGGTGCAGAACGGGTCAACCGGGAGATCATCTCACTGACCGGGATTGACGGCGACCAGTTCCGCCAGATCGTCATGATCGCACAGGGCGAGTTTCAGAAGTTCCTGCTGGAGGATTCCAAGAAAAAAGGGGAGATTCTGCGCCAGCTGTTCCATACACAGAACTGCGAAAAAATCCAGAAGATCCTGAAACTCCGGCTTGCGGCGCAGAAACAGCGTGTGACAGAGCAGGAGACACGGATTCTCACGCTGCTGCACCAGGCAAAGCCGGCGGATGCGTTTCAGCAGTCGCTGTATGCAGAGCGTCTGGAACGCTCCGGCGCAGGCGCTGCGGAAAATCTCTGCGAAATGCTGGAAACGGCTGCGGCAGAACTTCGGGAGCGTGCGGATGCCAGAGAGAAACAGCTCCAGGTGCAGCAAAAGGCATTGGAACAGCTGCTTTTGGAACTGGAACAGGGAAAACAGCACAATGCCGTTTTGCAGCATTTGCAGCAGGCAGTGCAGCTTTTGGCGCAGGAGCAGGCACGCTTAAAAATGTGCGACACAGCGGCTCGTACGGCGGCGCAAAACGCAGAAAAGCTGCCGGAATTGCAGGAAAAAGCGACACTGCTCCAGCATAGTCTCCCAGCATATGAAAAGGCGGCACAGCTTTCCGCACAGGAATCTGCCCTGCAAAAAAAGACAGCCCTGCAAAAGCAGCTCTGCGCAAAAGCAAAGCTGGAATGGGAACAGACCGACACCAGCTGCAAGCATCTTTCTCTGGAACTGGAAACCTATGCCGACACAGCGGTAGACCATACCAGACTGACCCATCAGATCGAAAATGATACCAATCGGCAGAACGCAGTGCTGACCTTACAGCAGATGTTTGCGGAGTATGCGGCGGCACAGGCGGTTCGGGACAAGCAGAAACAGCAGGCACAGCAGGCGGAAGAACGCTATTTCACCCGGGAAAAGCCGGCGTACGACCAGATAGAACGGCAGTTCTTTCAGAGCATGGCAGGCAATTTGGCACGCCGTCTGGAACCACAAAAGCCCTGTCCGGTGTGCGGCGCATTGGAGCATCCCCATCCGGCAGCCTGCACAGAAGATACGGTCACAGAAGAGCAGTTCCAAAAAGCGAGGGAATCCCAGCAGCGTGCGCTGCAAAACCTGGAGACCCAGAAACACGAAACGGCACGCCGGGAGGAACATTGCCGGATGCTGGAATCTCAGCGGCAAAAGCAGCTGGAACAGTGCGGCATGGCAGCGACGGCGGATGCAGAAGAAGTCCGTCAGCTGCTGGAACAGCTGCAAATGTCGATTCGGGAAAATCAGCAGAAACTGGCTGCGCTGGAAAATCGGCTGAACGAGGAAAAGCGGAAAAGGGCTGTGCTGAAACAGCAGCAGGAACGTCTGCCCGGATTGCAGACGGCATACGAAAACAGCCGTGCTGCACTAGAACAGCTGGAACAGGAATACGCCGGCTGTGCGGCGGAGCGAAAACAGTGCCAGAGCGGTCTGTTGTATGCGTCGCTGTCTGAGGCGGAAAAGCAGTGGAAGTTGTTGCAAAACAACATTGCCCGTCTGGAAACGGCGTATCAGACTGCGGCGGATGCCCTGCAAAAGCAGAAAGAAACCGTGGCGTCCCAGCAAAAGATCGTGCAGCATTTGCAGGAAACGGCGCAGGATGTTCCCGGCTATGACGTTGCCGCAGCAGAACAGCGGCTGGCAGCCATGCGCAGTGAAAAGGCGCAGACGGAAAAGGCGTTTCAGCTGGAACAACAGCAGCAACAGCAGTGCAGCCAGACGGCAAAGGCAGTGCGGAAAGCGCATAGCACGCTGCAAAAAGACTCAGAACAGTGTCTGATGATGGAACAGCTGGACAAAATGCTGGGCGGTCAGCAGGGGAAACGGGAAAAGATCTCCTTTGAGCGCTATGTGCAGGCGTATTATTTCAGTCGGGTGCTGCAAAACGCCAATCTGAAATTGTACCAGCTTTCCGGCGGCAGATACCAGTTCCGGCGGCGGCAGGAGGAAACAGACGGCAGAATCGCATCTGGTCTGAATCTGGACGTGCTGGATCAGTACACCGGAAAGACTCGTTTTGTAGAAACGCTTTCTGGCGGCGAAACATTCCTGGCATCGCTTGCACTGGCACTTGGACTTTCAGACACCGTGCAGCAGCAGAGCGGCAGCATCCGGATGGATGCTATGTTCATTGATGAGGGCTTCGGCTCGCTGGACAGCACTGCCCTGGACAATGCGGTACAGGTATTGCAGCAGCTTTCCGACCACCAGCGTCTGATCGGCATTATCTCTCACGTTTCAGAGCTGACAGAGCGGTTCGATGCACAGCTGCAAGTCCAGAAGGGCGAAAACGGCAGTCACATCACCTGTCAGTACGCTTAATCATTTATCACAGAATGCTCTCCCGTGGAATCTGGCACGGGAGAGCATTTGCATTTTTGCACAACTTTTCGTGCGGAATGTTTCCGAAAATTGTTTGCAATTTTTCTGTATTTCCAATCATCTTCCTTGACAACTTGTTCCAGTTATGGTATACTAACTAGGGTTAGGACTTTCTAACTTTTTTTCACGTTAGATTTACATAATGAGGACGGTGTGATATGTTTTTAGAGATTCAACAAATCAAAAAACACTTCGGCGAGGGAGAAAGCCGTGTGGAGGTGCTGAAGGGAATCGACATCGGGATCGAGAAAGGCGAGATCTGCGTTCTGCTTGGTCCGTCCGGTTCCGGTAAATCCACGCTGCTGAACATCATCGGCGGCATTGAAACGCCCGACAGCGGCAGCATTACCATTCACGGCGAGACCATCGGGGACATGAATGAGAAGAGTCTGACGCTGTATCGGCGGAAACATCTGGGCTATATTTTCCAGATGTACAATCTGATCCCAAACCTGAATATTAAGGAAAACATCGAGGTCGGCGCATACCTCAGCGATTCACCGCTGGATGTGGACGATCTTCTGAAAACCCTGGGGCTGTACGAACACCGGCATAAGCTGCCGAACCAGCTTTCCGGCGGTCAGCAGCAGAGAACGGCCATCGGCAGAGCCATCGTCAAGAATCCGGACATCCTGCTTTGCGATGAGCCGACCGGTGCGCTGGACTATAGCACGTCCAAGGATATTCTGAAACTGATCGAGGATGTCAGCCGCAAGTATGGAAATACCGTTGTGATGGTAACCCATAATGACGCTTTGCAGAATATGGCAGACCGTGTGGTAAAGCTGCGTGACGGAAAGATCCGAAAGAATTTTGTCAACGAGACAAAGATTCCGGCAGCAGAATTGGAGTGGTAAGCCATGGCGAAGAGAACAAAGAATCCACTGAACAAGCGTCTGCCCCGGGAATTGAAAGGCGAGCTGGGAAAATATCTGGTTATCTTTTTGTTTTTTGTCATGTCCATCTCCCTTGTCTCCGGATTTCTGGTGGCAGACAACAGTCTGATCGCTTCCTATCATGAAAGCTTTGATAAGTACAACATCGAGGACGGCAACTTTGAATTTGCGGAGTCTGCCACAGATGAGGCACTTGCCAACATCGAGAAAGACGGCAGCGTCAAGGTGTACCCGAACTTTTATAAAGAAGAAAAGACGGATGATTTCGAAAGTACATTCCGGGTATTCGCAGAGCGAAAGGATATCGATAAGGTCTGCCTGCTGGACGGCGATATGCCCGAGGCAGAGCAGGACGTAGCAATCGATCGTCTGTATGCGAAAAACCATGAGCTGGAGATCGGCGATGATTTCCGTGTGGCAGATACAACGCTGCATATCACCGGTATCGTAGCCCTCTCGGATTATTCTGCGCTGTTTCAGAACACATCGGATATGATGTTTGACAACGATAAATTCGGTGTCGGCGTTATGACCGATGACGGCTTTGATGCGCTGCGGGACAATCACATCCACTACAGCTACAGTTGGTTCTATGATGATTCGCCGGAAGATGATGCTGAGGCAAAGGATATGGCAGAAGATCTGATGCCGATTCTGGGACAAAACGGTGTGCTGACTAACTTCCTGCCGGAATATCTGAACCAGGCGATCATCTTTACTGGTGACGACATGGGCGGCGATAAGTCCATGATTATGGCATTCCTCTATATTGTTGTTGTGATTCTGGCGTTTGTCTTTTCCATCACGATTTCCAACAACATCACCAAAGAGGCGAATGTCATCGGTACGCTGCGTGCCTCCGGTTACTCCCGTGGAGAAATGGTGCGGCACTACATTATTATGCCAATGCTGGTTCTGCTTGTGGCGGCGATCGTCGGCAATATTCTGGGATACACCCTGTTGGAACAGGTATTTGCTGACCAGTATCTGGGCAGCTACAGCCTGCCGACGTATGAGGTGCTGCTGAATCCGGAGGCATTCCTGCTGACCACGGTGATTCCGCTGGTACTGCTGTTCCTCATCAACTTTGTCATGCTGACCTTAAAAATGCGCATTTCGCCGCTGAAATTCATCCGGCGTGATCTGACAAAGCGGAAGAAGAAAAAGGCGTTCCGTCTGAACACCCGTATCCCGATCATGCGCCGTTTTCAGCTGCGTGTGATTTTCCAGAACCTGCCGAATCATATCATGATCTTTTTCGGTATCTTTTTCGCAAACTTTATTCTCATGTTCGGTATGATTCTGCATCCGATGCTGACACATTTCCAGGATATGGTCACAGACAATGCGCTGTCCACCTACCAGTATGTGCTGAAAGCACCGGTGGAAACAGCGGAAGATGGCGCAGAAAAGTTCTGCCTCAGCAGTCTGGACACGCTAGGCGAGGAACGCAGCAGTGAGGGTGTTTCCCTGTATGGCGTAGAGCCGGACAGCAAATATGTGAAACTGGATGTTTCGGACGATGAGGTGGAAATTTCCAGCGCATATTCTGAAAAGTACGGCGTAGAAAAGGGCGATACCATTACCCTGAAAGACCCGTACGGCAGCGACAAGTACAAGTTCAAGGTCGGCGGTATCTATGATTATCCATCCACCATTGCCGTGTTCATGGATCGCAGCCTTTATAATGAGACGTTTGACAAAGATGATACCTACTTCAATGCGTACTTCTCGGATGAGGAGATCACAGACATTGATGATGCAGCGATTGCCACGGAAATCACTGTGGATGATCTGACAAAGACATCTCGTCAGCTGATTCGCTCTATGGGCAGCATGATGAGTCTGTTCCTGGTATTCGGCTCGCTGATGTTCATTCTGATACTGTATCTGCTGTCGAAGATCATCATTGAGAAGAATGCACAGTCCATTTCCATGGTAAAGATTCTGGGCTACAGCAACCGGGAAATCAATCGTATCTACCTGCACTCCACCACCATTGTGGTACTGATCTGCATTCTGCTGACTGTACCGCTTTGCAACTGGGTAATGGCAGAGGTCATGAAGATCGTATTCTTTGAATACTCCGGCTGGATCGTTTACTATGTTCCGGCGGTGACATATGCGAAAATCATTGCTGCCGGCGTGATCTGCTATGCTGTGGTAACCTTCCTGCTGAACCACAAGGTCAAGAAGATTCCCATGAGCGATGCGCTGAAGAACGTAGAATAATCGCCTGAAATTTGAGAAAAAAGAAAAGCAATATTGCAACCGGAAAACTCCGGCGCAATATTGCTTTTTTGTTTGAAAGAATATAAGGCAACACCGCACAAAGCCCGCCTAACGGCTTTTCACGCAATCTGCTTGCTGATTTTCCGTCATACCGCACAGAAATTTCTTGACATACGACTGCGTTCGAGGCAGGATTCTGCCCGAGAACAAAGGAGTGTCGCACTAGGATTGATTGCGACCGACAGTATGCCTGCGGAATTTCTATGCAATCTACCGAAAAATCCAGCTGCGCATCTTACGCACAAGCTTTGTGCGGTATTGCCTTAAAGCGGAAGTCCGAAACTGACCTGTAGTGCATGATCTACCCGTGTCATGGACGGCTCATCCAGTTCGCCCATGCGGTCTTTCAGCCGCCGCTTATCCAGGGTGCGGATCTGCTCCAGCAGGACGATGCTGTCCTTGGTGAGTCCGCAGGTCGCTGCCTGTACGTCAATGTGGGTGGGCAGCTTTGCCTTTTCCCGGCGGCTGGTGATTGCCGCAGCGATCACGGTGGGGCTGTGCCGGTTTCCGACATCGTTCTGCACAATAAGTACCGGTCGGATACCGCCCTGTTCGGAACCTACGACAGGACTGAGATCTGCATAATAAATTTCACCACGCCTTACCAGCATGGAAATCCCTCCTTTTGTCATAAAAGCAACAGCAGCAGAGTTGGTGCTGCGAGTGTTGTTGATTCTGCGGCGCAGACACGTTCTGAAAACGTCTGCCGTTTCTATTATGCCCGTGAACGGATAAAATAAACATGGGCTTTTGTTTTGCATTTTTTATCATCATATTCCGGGAGGGGAAAATGGGTGCGTCAGCGCAGATAAGACGGGAGCAGAAATTCCAGTCCGGGCAGATTCCGGAGAACGCCGAAGAGCAGCAGTACCGCCACGCTGCCCCAGAGCAGGATGTTTTCCGCCCGGCTACCTTTGGAAAACCAAGCTGGATTCCACAGCGCCCGTATCAGAATGCCGGCGAGCCAGAGAGGAGCGAGCAAGGCGGCAGCAAGGTTTTCGCCGGCTGCACCGGCAAAGTCCAGCCGCAGCAGCTGCATACAGAGATGGGTCATGCCGCAGCCCGGACAGGCAAACCCTGTGATTTTCTGGAAAATGCAGGGGATGCGCAGCGGCGTCAGCTGGGTGAGGAGAAAATATGCCAGCCCCAGCAGCAGAAAAACGCCTGCCGTCTGGAGCTGCTTGCGGTAAGTGCGGAAAAAGGCACGCAGATTCTGGAGCAAAGAGACACCTCCGAACAGAAAAAGCTGCACGGAAACTCCGGTGCAGCTTTTGTATTTCAACTTTTGTTTTGGATTATGCCAGCTGGTTCAGCTCGTTCTGCATCAGTGCATAGGAAACGATGCTCAGTCCGACGATCGCCAGGATCAGATACAGAATGCCGCTGTTTCCGGCAGGCAGTCCACGGGATGCCTTGATCTGGTCGAGGTTGTCGCCCTGCTTATAGAGCCAGTACCACATATAAATGCCGCAGGTGATGATGCCCAGCAGGATCACGACGCCGCCGGAGGTTGCGTTCGGGTCGCCTTTCAGTGTGTTCACGTCTTCTGTCAGCTTATAGATCCAGTACAGACCGTAGATGCCGCAGGTGATGATGGACAGGATGATGCAGAGCGCAATGTTTCTCTGCTCGATGTGTCCGCCCGGAAACGGGTTGCCGTTAAATACCGGAGGCGGTGTCATGCCGCCGTTGGGCGCACTGCCCTGGAAATTCGGCTGTGCCTGAGGCGGAATCGCACCGTTGTTCGGGGCGCCGTTGGAAACGGGAGAACCGCAGTTCGCACAGAACGCTGTGCCGTCGGGATTGTTGCTGCCGCAGTTAGGACAAATCATAAGTAAACTCCTCAAAATGTATTTCTGACCATACCGCACAATCTTGTGCAGTGCGTCAGTCCGATATCATACATCTAGTATAGCACAGTTCACTGCAATTGTCAACGAAAAAGATGGAAAAAGAACATAAATTTCTATCTGATTTTTCAAAAGGCGGAGTACAGCGCCGAAAGCACACTGCGCCGGACATTTTCACAGAGATTCCGCCGCTCTTCCACGGATTTTCGCCTTGCTTGTCAAAAAATTAACAGCTTTCCACCCGGATTTTGCGCATATTTCCGAAATGTGCGCAAAAGTAGTGACAAATGGGAACGGGTATGCTATACTAAAAGGGAAACGTGGCGGCGTGAGCCGCTGTGGAGGAGATACTGCTGCCCGGCGTGCGAATATCCTGCTGTCGCCGGCGCAGAAAAAAGATTCTGCGGCAGAAAGATGCCGCAATAAAGGATAGGAAGCGTGAACGTTATGGAAAACAATTTTGACGTGATTATTGCCGGCTGCGGTGCTGCCGGACTGTACGGTGCGATCAATCTGCCGTCGGACTGCCGTGTCCTGCTGCTGTGCAAGCAGGAACTGACCCTCTGCAACTCTGCGCTGGCGCAGGGCGGTATTGCCGGGGTGTACAAGTCGCCGGAGGATTCCATCGAACTGCACGAACACGACACCATGGTTGCCGGCGGTTTTACCAACAACCCGGAGACGGTGCATATTCTGACGACCCATGCCGCCCATGAGATCCAGGCAATCCTGGATTTCGGCGTGGACTTCGACCGGACACCGGACGGCGAACTGCACCGGACGCTGGAGGGCGGACACAGCCGTCACCGGATCTTCCATCATAAGGATGCCACCGGCGCAGAGATCCTGGACAAGCTGATTAAAAAGGTAAAGACGCTGCCCAATGTGACCATTCTGGAACACGCTATGATGATGGGAATGCAGAAAACGGAGACCGGTTTCTCGGTGAATGTGATGCAGGGCGGTTCCTGCATCGTTTACAGCAGCCACTTTATGATGCTGGCGACCGGCGGCATCGGACGGGTCTACCAGTTCACCACCAACTCCAAGATCGCAACCGGCGACGGCATTGCGTTTGCCTATGAGAACGGCGCAGAGATCCGGAACCTGCATCTGATCCAGTTCCATCCCACTGCTTTCAACGACCACCACACCAGAGAGTGTTTCCTGATCTCGGAGGCTGTCCGGGGTGAGGGCGCATATCTGCTGAACTGCAACAAGGAACGCTTTATGGACCGCTATGACGAGCGCCTGGAGCTTGCGCCCCGTGATGTGGTTTCCCGTTCCATCATTCTGGAGAGCCGGGAGACCCATTCGGACAACTTCTATCTGGACATCTCCTATAAAGACCCGGAATTTGTCAAGAACCGTTTCCCCATGATCTACGAAAAGGTTATGGAACAGGGCTATGATATGACCAAGGAGCCGATTCCGATCTTCCCGTGCCAGCACTATCTGATGGGCGGCATCCAGGTAGACGACAACTCGGAGACCACGGTCCCCAATCTGTACGCTGCCGGCGAATGCTCTCATACCGGCGTACACGGCAACAACCGCCTCGCCAGCAACTCCCTGCTGGAGGCGCTGGTGTTCTCCAGACAGGCAGCGCTGGATATTGCGAAGAAGCTGCCGGATGCCCCGAAGGAATACCAGGCGGCAGAATTTCCGGCAAAGCCGGGTGCTGTGAAGATTCCCAAGGGACTGCGCACCGAGATTCGTCAGATCATGCAGGACAACTTTTTTGTTATCCCGAACAAGGAAAAGCTGCCGGAGGGATTCCGGCGCATCACGGAAATTCGGGAGCAGCTGCTGAACGGCAACTATATCCTGGATGCAGACTATGTAGAGGCAAAGTCTCTGGCAACAGTTGCATATATTATTCTGAAAGAAGTACTTTAAGAAGTACCTTAGATGTGTTTTAAGCAAGACGAAAGGAAAAAATACCCATGTTACAGCAAACCTATATTGACCGACTGATTACTACGGCACTGGATGAGGACATCCACTATATTGATGTGACCACCGACAATCTGCTGGACGACAGCCACACCAGCGAGGCATATTATCTGGCAAAGGACAGCGGCGTGCTGTGCGGCATCGACATCGCCAAGCGTGTGTTTGAACTGGTGGGCGGCAATTTCTCCATGGACATCCGTATCCATGACGGCGAGCAGGTCAAGAAGGGCGATATCATCGCAACCATGACCGGCAGCACCAAGACACTGCTCAAGGGCGAACGGACGGCGCTGAACATTTTGCAGCACATGAGCGGCATTGCCACGGCGACGCACCAGTGCGTGGAGCTGGTTGCCGGAACGAATGCGCAGATCACTGACACCCGAAAGACCCTGCCGGGACTGCGTCCGCTGCAAAAGTATGCCGTGACCGTGGGCGGCGGCAAGAACCACCGCTATAATCTGTCGGACGGCGCTATGCTGAAGGACAACCACATTGACGCATACGGCGGCATTACGCCGGCAGTGGCTGCCCTGCGGAAGAAGATCGGTCACATGGTGAAGATCGAGGTCGAGGTGCGGACGCTGGAAGAACTGGAAGAGGCACTTTCTGCCGGCGCAGATATCATTATGCTGGACAATATGAGCTGTGAGGATATGACCAAGGCGGTACAGCGTGTGAACGGCAAGGTGATGCTGGAGGCATCCGGCAACGTGACGGCGGAGACCATCCGTGGCATTGCGGAGACCGGCGTGGACATCATCTCCCTGGGCGCACTGACCCATTCTGTGAAGTGCTTTGATATTTCCATGCGCATTTCGGAGAAGAAGTAAAAGACGGAATTATCCGATACGGCAAGCCGGCGGTGGCATCCCATCGTCGGCTTTTTGTATGCCTTGCAAGAAAAAATGTGAATCTTTCTGCAAACGTCTTGACAATTTCACGGAAACAGTGTAAAATAAAAATGTTGTATCAAATTACAAACGATTCCCGGCGGTGATGCCGGGTTGACGCTGCGTTTTATCGTGTGCGTTTTGTTTTATTCATGAATCCCGTTCCGGCCGGGCGGCGTGCCTGCCGGACGAGTTCCGATAGAGTATGAAGGCTCTTAGAGCGTGCGCCCTATAAAAAGAAATGCACGTTTTTTGTGGGGTACACTTGAATAATGAGAATTGCCTTTTTCTAGGAAATGGGCTTGTAGTGGCACAAAACCGGGCAGGAGAACCGGCTGTGCGGCATACATGAAATGAATCTTCCGGCAGAGAACGCCGCAAAAACCGCAGAATCGGAGAATGCTGCGGCTTTTTCCGTGATGCCTGTGAAGAGAACAAGTGAATACGAGACGCACATACCCCTTTGGGCGAAAACGCTGCTGTGTTGTATACAGATAGACACTGAGGGATCGTTTTCTCAGGAGGGCGCTCCCTGCAAATCAGCATAAGGAGGTAGTGCAGAGAGATGCAAGAGATGAATTGGGCGCTGATGATCGTGCTGTGTCTGGTCGCTCTGCTGATCGGTGCGGCGGTCGCCGGATTTCTGGCGTACCGCAAGGGCGTAGCCAACGGCGCCGAACAGCGGAAACAGCAGGCAGAAGCAGCCATCGGTTCCGCCGAAAAAGAAGCCGGACGCATTCTGGAAGATGCAAAAAAAGAGGCAGAGGCAAAGCGCAAGAATGCCATGGTGGAAGCAAAAGATGAGATCTATAAACTCCGCTCTGAGGCGGAAAAAGAAATCAAGGACAGACGCTCTGAGATCGGACGGCAGGAACGCCGCATCCAGCAGAAGGAAGAGAATCTGGACAAAAAGACCGACAACCTGGATCGGAAAGAAGAGTCCCTCAAGCAGCGGCTGAAGAATGCAGACCGCAAGCTGGCAGAGGCAGAAGAAGTCAAGGAAAGCCAGCTGAAGGAACTGGAGCGTATCTCCGGTCTGACACAGGATCAGGCGAAAGAGTACATTCTCAACTCCCTGGACAGCGAACTGGTACACGAAAAGGCAGTCAAGATCTCCTACTATGAGCAGCAGATCAAGGACGAGTGCGAAGAAAAGGCACGGAGCTATATCTCCCTCGCCATCGCAAAGTGTGCCGCAGACCAGGTGTCCGAGACGGCGGTTTCTGTTGTGGCGCTGCCCAACGACGAAATGAAGGGTCGCATCATCGGCAGAGAGGGCAGAAACATCCGGACACTGGAAACACTGACCGGTGTAGACATTATCATCGACGATACGCCGGAGGCAATTGCGCTTTCCTGTTTCGATCACGTCCGCCGGGAAGTGGCACGTATCGCACTGGAAAAGCTGATCGCAGACGGCAGAATCCACCCGACCAAGATCGAGGAAATGGTGGAAAAGGCGCGCCGGGAAGTGGAACACCGCATCCGCCAGGAGGGCGAACGTGCCGTTCTGGAGACCAATGTACACGGTCTGAACAACGAACTGGTAAAGCTGCTGGGACGGCTGTATTACCGCACCAGCTATCGGCAGAATGTGCTGATGCACTCCATCGAAGTGTCCAAGCTCTGCGGCGTTCTGGCATCGGAGCTGGGCGTAGACGCAAACCTGGCACGGCGTGCCGGCTTGCTCCACGACATCGGTAAGGCGCTGACCGCCGAGATCGAAGGCTCTCACGTGCAGATCGGCGTAGATGTCTGCCGGAAGTACAACGAGAACAACGAAGTCATCCACGCCATCGAGGCGCATCACAACGATGTGGAGCCGAAAACGGCGATCGCCTGTATCGTACAGGCAGCGGATGCCATCTCCGCAGCCCGTCCGGCAGCGAGAAGTGAAAACTATGAAAACTACATCAAGCGTCTGCAAAAGCTGGAAAGCATCTGCGCATCCTATGAGGGCGTGGAGAAGTGCTATGCACTCCAGGCAGGCCGTGAGATCCGTGTAATGGTAGTGCCGGAAGTCATCAACGATGAAAAGATGGTGCTGGTGGCACGGCAGATCGCAAAGCAGATCGAGACGGAAATGGATTATCCGGGACAGATCAAGGTAAATCTGATCCGGGAAAGCCGTGTCGTGGACTATGCGAAGTAACAGAAAACAAAAATGACGAGCCGGGTGTTTCTGCGGAGACACCCGGCTTTTGCTTGAAAATTGATTTTGCTCTTGACAAATTTTCCAAAATATCGTATGATAAAAATATATTGTCTTATCAAATGCGGGACAATGCAGAAAGGGGAACGAGACATATGGAACACGATCATTCTCAGCATCCGGCGGCGATCCCGGCGCAGATGCCGCCGGAGTCACAGCTGGCAGACGTGGCAGAGCTGTTCAAGATCTTTGGCGATCTGACACGGGTACGGATCATTTTCGTCCTCTTTCAGCACGAAGAATGCGTCCGGGATATTGCGCAGAAACTGGAAATGACCCAGTCCGCCATCTCCCACCAGCTTCGTGTTTTGAAACAGTCCCGGCTCGTGGTCAGCCGCCGTGAGGGAAAAACCATTTTTTACTCTCTGGCGGATGCGCACATTTCCTCCATCTTCGGACAAGCGCTGGAACATATCCAGGAATAGCCGGAAAAATGTTTGGAAAACCTCTTGCTTTTTTGCATGGCATCTGCTATAATAAAGAGTAGCAGGGTGTGTCCCTGCGGAAACATACACGGAGGTGAATTTCCATGGCATATAAAATTACTGACGCCTGTCTCAGCTGCGGCACTTGTAAGGATGCCTGTCCTGTAGACGCTATCTCTGAGGGTGCTGACAAGTACGAGATCGCTGAAGATGCTTGCATCTCCTGCGGTTCCTGTGCTTCGGAATGTCCGGCAGACGCAATCGAGGCTGACTAAGCCTTGTTGGAACAAACAGACAAAAAAAGCTGTCCCACTCCGGCTTCACACTGGATATGGGGTGGCTTTTTCTTTTTGAGGCGAGCTTTGCACAGACAAAGCCGTCTCTGGATAGAAAGGAATTGGAATATGAAAACAACATTACAGCGTGCAGTCTGCCTGCTGCTGAGCAGTGCTTTGCTGCTCTCTCTGGGTGCCTGCGGCAAAAAGAAGGAAAAGGAAAACTCGGTGCGTGACGTGGCAGAAGAAACCTCTGCGGAGACCACGCAGGAAATGCGGAAGGTGGAGAGTCACGAGGGCAAGATCGGAGAACAGGTCACAGACCAGGAAGTCGTGGCAACGCTGAAAAAGGCGTATGTTTCGGACTATACCTTTACGGAAAATGACCAGGAGATCGGGCTGACCTTCTTCGAATTCGAGATCCAGAACAACGGCGACGAGGAACTGGTCGCAGATATGCTCTCCCGGACGTTCGGCTTGTCGGCAGACGGCGAGGCATATGCCGGCATCAGCATCCGTGGCCCACGGTTTATCTACCGGCAGTTCGGCGAAGAGGGCGGTACATTCGATGACCCGATCCAGCCCGGCGAAACCCGTGACGGTTGGATCTGCATGGAAGTGCCGGCGGATTTCCAGACCCTGCGCATCACTTATTTCCCCAGAGCCGGTTTCCTGGACTGGGATGAGGCGTATCTGTATGACATCGACCGCTCTGACATGGAGGCTGCACCGCAGCCGGTAGAGGCATTTCAGTAATCCGGAATCATTGGAAACGGCAGGCGGTACCTTGTGGCTGACCTGCTTTTTTTCGTAAGCAGAGAAAAAATGTTCTGTTTTTCAGAATTTACACTTGACTTTTGCAAAACATCCTGGTAGAATCCCGGTTGACAGAGAAAATCTGCCGGAAAGGAGCTACAGAAAGATGGATATGCAAAAGATGTGGAACGCTTATGCGCAGGAATGCCGTGTGCTGCGGGAGCGCATTGCGGCGCTGCGGCAGGCGCTGGAGGATGAAAAGCTGATGCCGATGGAACGGCACGAGCTGGATCGGAGAAAACGTCTGCTCAGCGAAGAGGCACGGGATCTGGAATGGAGTATGCGGAGCATTGCCGTCTATGCGGCGCAGGAAAAGGCAGGGGATGCCGTATGCGCATGACCGCCAGAACCGCATGGGAAGAGATGTTGTTTCCGGAGGATCTCCGGGTGGAACGCTGGGAAAAACAGCGTGTCGCTTGTCTGATCGCAAAAAATATTATGGAAAACGAGATCTCGGCGAGACAAAAACAGATCCTCGTGTTATACTATAAAGAGAAGAAAACCATGCCGGAGATCGCACGGCAGCTGGGTGTCTGTATCTCTACCGTTTCCCGGACGCACCGCCGTGCCTGTGAAACGGTGCGCAGCCGGCTGCGGTCGTATGGACTTTTGGGATGAGGTTTTCTTCGAAAATTGGAGAATCACACGATCATGAATACACCAGTCTATGACTTTTTGATAAATTACGCACAACAAGATCCGGTTCGGCTGCATATGCCGGGGCATAAGGGCAGATTCGGCGCACCGGCGCTGCAAAAGGCGACGGCGCTGGACATCACGGAGATCACCGGCGCAGACAGCCTGTTTGAGGCATCGGGCATTCTGGCGGAGAGTGAAAAAAATGCGTCGTCGCTCTATGGGACGGCGTATACGTTCTACTCCTGCGGCGGCTCGACCCTCTGCATCCAGACCATGCTGCTGCTGATGAAACAGCAGGGGCGCAGGGTGCTGGCGGCGAGAAATGTACACCGGGCGTTTCTGAACGCCTGTGTGCTGCTGGATATTCCCGTGCAGTGGATCTATCCCAGGAAGAGCGACGGCATTTTGTCGGGAACATACGATCTGGCAGATTTTGAGGCGGCTTTGCAGGCACAGACCAGACCGGCGTGCGTCTATGTGACATCGCCGGATTATCTGGGACGGATGGCGGACATTGCCGGACTGGCGGAGCTGTGTCACCGGTATCACGCCAAGCTTTTGGTGGACAATGCCCACGGCGCTCATCTGGCGTTTTTGCCGTGGCAGTGTCACCCCATTCAGCTGGGTGCGGATTATTGCTGTGACTCGGCGCATAAGATGCTGTCGGGTCTGACGGGGACAGCGTATCTCCATGTGCGCAGCGACATTGACACCGAGCCGGAACGTGTCCGGGATGCGATGGCGATGTTCGGCTCGACCAGTCCGTCCTATCTCATGCTGGCATCGCTGGACTGGTGCAACCGGGAACTGGCGTCGCCCCTGTTCCGGAAACAGCTGGAAGAAGTCCTGAACCGCATTCAGCAGCTGAAATGCCGGTTTTCTCCCCGGTACTGCTTTACAGACGGAGACCCCATGCACCTGACCATAGATGCTTGTGCAAGCGATTTGGACGGGCAGGAGCTGGCGGCGCATCTGGAGCAGCACCAGGTCTTTGTGGAGTATGCTGACCGGTATCATGTGGTGCTGCTCTTTTCGGCGGCAAGTAAGGACTTCGATTTCGAGACGCTGGAGGAACTGCTGGAGAATTTTGTGCCGACCCGTGTCGCCGCAGAGGAAAAGTTTTCGCTACCCCGTCCGGAGACGGTGTGCGGCATCCGGGAGGCGGCGCTCGCACCCCAGGAGATCGTCCCCGTGGAGGAGAGCATCGGGCGCATCTGTGCGGCGGTGAAAGTACCCTGTCCGCCGGCTGTTCCCATCGTCCTCAGCGGAGAACGCATCGACCGGGACTGCATTGCAGTGTGCCGTGGATATGGTATTGCGGAGATCAGCGTGGTGCAGTAGGAGGCGCATATGGAACGATTTTATGGAAATGCACAGGTGCAGGAGACGCTGCACCAGATGCTGAAAAGAGACCGTGCGGCACACGGCTTTCTCTTTTACGGAGAAGCCGGGCTGGGAAAAAAGACGCTGGCAAAGCGGTTCCTGGCAGAACTGCTCTGTACCGGGGCGGAAAAGCCCTGCGGTGTCTGCAAATCCTGCCGGATGCTGGCGGACGGCGTGCATCCGGATGTGCGCTTTGTGGAACACAGCGGAAAGCGTGGCGGATTCTCGGTGGATACGGTGCGTGAGGTCTGCATGGATCTGGCATCGCCGCCCAACGAGGGAGACGCCAAGTGCTATGTATTCGGGGACTGTGACCACATGGACACCCGGACGCAGAACCTGCTGTTGAAGGCGGTGGAAGAGCCGCCGACTTACGGCTACTTCATTTTTACGGCAACGTCGCCCACGGCGCTTTTGCCTACGGTGCGCTCCCGTATCGTGTCGCTGGCGGTGTCGCCGGTCACGGAGCAGGAGTGCCGGACGGCGCTGGAGGAACACGGCGTTTCGCCGGAGGATGCGGCAGAGGCAGTAGGGGTGTTCCACGGGAACATCGGGCAGTGCTTAAATTTTTTGGAAAATATGCCAATTCGTGAAGTCGCCGGATTGACAAAATCCGCAATCAATAGTATAATAAATAAGAATGAATACGCATTTTTACAGGCAGTTTCTCAGTTGGGCAAGGAACGGGAACGGACGGCGCTGTTTCTCAGCCTGTTTGACCGCACCATCCGGGATGCGATGGTGTGGAAGTATGATCCCCGGGCAGAGGGCATCGGCTGTGATGCGCCGGGCGCAAGAAAGCTGGCAGAACGGCTCTCCAGCAGCGCCGGACAAGCCATGCACCAGGCAGTGGACAGAACATATGCTGCCATGGAGGCGAACGTGAATCTGCCTCTGGCGCTGGCGGCGTTTTGCGCAGACTGTATGGACGGCTGAGCGCTTGATACGGTATTGCCTTAAAATAGAAAGGAATCGTGTATGATTGAAATTATCGGCGTTCGGTTCAAGAACGGCGGCAAGGTGTATTATTTTTCTCCGGGGAGCTGGAAGGTGAAAAGCGGAGACCTGGTCATCACAGAAACTGCCCGTGGTACGGAATGCGGTGAAGTGGCGATCGCCAACAAGCAGATCCCCAAAGAGCAGGTGACGGCGCCGCTGAAGCAGATCCTCCGGGTGGCGACCCGGGAGGACCGGCGCACGCTGGAACAAAACCGGAAAAAGGAAGAGCGGGCATTCCAGGTATGCCAGCAGAAGATCGCCTATCGGAATCTGAAAATGAATCTGGTGGACGTGGAATGTACGTTTGACAACAGCAAGCTGCTGTTCTATTTCACCGCAGACAACCGGGTGGACTTCCGGGAACTGGTAAAAGATCTGGCGGCAGTGTTCCGCACCCGCATCGAGCTGCGGCAGATCGGCGTCCGGGACAAGGCGAAGATCCTGGGCGGCATCGGCATCTGCGGCAGAGAGTTCTGCTGCAAGGGACATTTGCAGGACTTCCAGCCGGTCTCCATCCGCATGGCAAAGGAACAGGGTCTGTCCCTTAACCCCACCAAGATCTCCGGCTGCTGCGGCAGACTGATGTGCTGTCTCAAGTATGAGCAGAACGTCTATGAGGAACTGCTCCGCATTACGCCGAAGGTGGGCGCTGTCGTCACCATGCAGGACGGCACCAAGGCGAAGGTCTGCGAGACCAATCCGCTGACAGGCGACTTAAAGGTCATTCCGGAAAAATCGGATGTACCGGTCAAGGTGAAACGGGATGATGTGACGCTGCTGCGTGACGGAAAGATCAAGGTCAATCCGGCGGAACGCAAGGCACTGAAATCTCTGGAAGATAAATAGCATTTATAGGAGGTAATTCTTATGGCATCCAAAAGCAACCATCGTCGTGTCCGGTATGACCGCATTCTTGCGGTACTGCTGGTTCTCATTCTGCTGATCGTTCTGCTGGTGAAGTGCTGCTCCAGCTGTTCCAGCAACAAGAACAAGAAGAACAACGGCACGGTGACCACCACACCCACCCAGGAGACCACTACGGCTCCGACCGAAAGCGACTACAGCAAGACCGTTTATCTCAGCCCGTCCAACCAGGAGGACAACGCCTTTTATGTGGGCGATACCAACGAGGCTGCTGTCTGCCGCATTCTGGCGCAGAAAACCGCAGCGATTTTGGAACAGTCCGGCGTGACCGTCATCGTGGCTGGAGACAACGACAGCATCCAGACCAAGACGGCAATGGGCGACAAGAACCTGGCGGCATATGTGGCGATCCACACCAATGCCGGCACCGGCGTGGGAACAGACTGCTACTACAACGCATCTTCGGAGGCAAGCAAGAATCTGGCACAGGCAGTGTATGATCCGGTAGCAGCGCTTACGCCTACCGCAGACCAGGGTCTGATCGACGGCTCGCAGAGCGGTTCGGACAACTATCAGTATGAGATCGGCGCAAACAAAAGCCCCAGCTGCCTCATTGAAGTGGAGTATCACGACGGCCCGAACGTGGCACAGTGGATTCTGGACAACGAGGACAACATTGCGGCGGCACTGGCACAGGGCATCTGCAATTATTTGCAGGTGACACCGTCCAACAGCGCATCCGCAGCAGCCACCACAGCACTGGGCGGTGACAACAGTGCTGCATCCACCGATACGACAGCAGCAGAAACCACGGCATCCGGTGCAGCCGGCGCCGCTGATGCAGGCACACAGAATGCAATCCAGAATCAATTATCAGTTGGAAACTGACCGGATTCTGGCGCAGCTGCCGGAGGATCATGTGCCGGCGCTGTTCCTGCACAGCTGCTGTGCGCCGTGCAGCAGCTATGTGCTGGAATATCTGAGTCAATATTTCAACATCACCCTGTTTTTCTATAACCCGAACATTTCGCCGGAGTCGGAGTATCTCCACCGGAAGGCGGAGCTGAAACGTCTGGTGCAGGAGCTGCCCCTGGGGCATCCGGTGCGCATCGTGGACGGGGACTATGTGCCGGAACGGTTTTATGCTCTGGCAAAAGGTCTGGAAGACCTGCCGGAGCGTGGGCTGCGGTGTCAGAAGTGCATCGGGCATCGTCTGGAAGAGACGTTCCGCATTGCCTTGCAGCAGCCGGAGCGTCCGGACTATGTCTGCACGACGCTGACCATCAGTCCCCACAAGGACGCCGTTTTCATCAATACAAAGGGAACGGAATTGGCGCAGCAGTACGGCATTGCATGGCTGCCCACGGATTTTAAGAAAAAAGGCGGCTATCAGCGCTCGATCGTACTGTCCAGAGAATATGACCTCTATCGGCAGAACTTCTGCGGCTGTGTGTACAGCCGTCTGGAGGCGGAACGCCGGGAAAAGGAGATGGCATCATCATGAGCAGCTGGGATGCAGCGCAGTATCTGAAATTCGGCGCACAGCGGACACAGCCGTCCAGAGATCTGGCGGCACGGATTCCGCTGGAACAGCCAAGGAAGATCATCGACATTGGCTGCGGTCCGGGAAACAGCACGGAGGTGCTGCGGCAGCGGTTTCCGCAGGCGGATATCCTGGGCGTGGACAGTTCGCCGGAAATGATACGGGCGGCGGCACAGGCGCATCCGGAAATGCGGTTTCAGCTGTGCGATGCCGGCACGGAACTGGGGACGCTGGACAGGGATTTTGATGTGGTGTTTTCCAACGCCTGCATCCAGTGGATTCCGAACCATCCGAAACTGCTCCGGGAAATGATGCAGCTGCTCCGTCCGGGCGGCATTCTGGCGGTGCAGATCCCGATCAACCAGAAAGAACCCATCCACCAGATCATCCAGGCACTGGCGGCAGGGGAAAAGTGGAAAGCGCATTTTCCGTCGCCTCGTATCTTTTACCAGCTGACGGTTTCGGAATATTACGACCTGCTGGGGGAGATCACGGACAGCTTTGAACTGTGGGAAACGGTCTATATGCACGCTATGCTATCCCACGATGCCATTATGGAGTGGTATCGTGGCACGGGACTGCGGCCGTATCTGGCGGCGCTGACCCCGGAACTGCAGCAGGAATTCGAAAAGGATGTGCTGGACGGCGTGAAGCAGGCGTATCCGGTACAGAAAGACGGCAGCGTGATCTTTCCGTTTCCACGGCTGTTCTTTTTGGGGGAGCGGTGAGTCGGGGAGAATGTGCGTTTGTCTGAGAGGATAATCCCTCCGGCTGCTCCTTATGGAGCAGCCACCTCGTACCGAGCGGTCCCCTTTGTCACCTACGGTGACATTTCCCCACCCCGTGGGGAATCACCCTTTTCAAGGGAGGCATTCACCATGTCCCCCTTGAAAAGGGGGATGTCCCGAAGGGGCAGGGGGATTATATTTCAAGGAACCTTCTAAAAATTTTTCTGTGCGTTTTGTGCAAAAAAGCAGTTGACAAGCTCCGGCATTTGTGCTATACTAGTTCTTACGAAAGCGTTGAAGGGAACGGCACATTTCGCCGGGGCTTTTTTGCAGAGAACCGCTGTCACCGGCTGAGAGCAGCGGCAAAAAGCCAAGAAATGCGCATACCACTCCCGGAGTCTGCCCAATCCGCAGCGGCTTGTCCCCGTTATCGGACACCACGAGGTGTATGTGCCTTTGACACGTACATGAAACAAGGGTGGAACCACGATAGATTTTTCATCGTCCCTTGCACAGTCCTTTACTGTGTAAGGGACTTTTTGCATTTACTCATTCTGGAAAGGAAGATGGAAGTATGATTCAACTGACATTGAAAGACGGCAGCATCCGGGAGCTGGAAGCACCCACCGCTGCGGCAGAAGTTATTAAGGGCATCGGCATGGGACTGTACAAGGCAGCCTGCTGTGTCAAGCTGGACGGCGAGGTCTGTGACCTGCGCACCGTCATCGACCATGACTGCACATTTGAGGTCATGACCTTCGACAGCGAAGAGGGCAAAAAGACATTCTGGCACACCGCATCTCACGTGCTGGCGCAGGCAGTCAAGCATCTGTATCCGGAGGCAAAGCTGGCAATCGGTCCGGCGATCGACACCGGTTTCTATTATGATTTTGACGTAGAGCATCCGTTCAGCCAGGAGGAACTGACCAAGATCGAGGCTGAGATGAAGAAGATCGTCAAGGCAAACGAAAAGCTGGAACAGTTCTATCTGTCGCCGGAAGAGGCTGTGGCAAAGCTGAAAGAGATGGATGAGCCGTACAAAGTGGAACTGTGCGAGGAACACGCCGGAAACGGTGAGCCGATCTCCTTCTATCAGCAGGGCGATTTCACCGATCTGTGCGCCGGTCCGCACCTGATGGCTACCGGCACGATCAAGGCGTTCAAGCTGCTGTCCTGCACCGGTGCATACTGGAGAGGTTCAGAAAAGAACAAGATGCTGTCCCGTGTGTATGCTGTGGCATTCCCCAAGGCGTCGATGCTGGAAGAGCATCTGGCAAAGCTGGAAGAGGCAAGAAAGCGTGACCACAACAAGCTGGGCCGGGAACTGGAATACTTCACCACCGTTGACGTTATCGGTCAGGGTCTGCCGGTGCTGCTGCCCAAGGGCGCAAGAGTGGTTCAGCTGCTCCAGCGCTGGGTAGAAGACGTGGAACAGGCACACGGCTGCCTGCTGACCAAGACACCGCTGCTGGCAAAACGGGAACTGTACAAGATCTCCGGTCACTGGGATCACTATCTGGACGGTATGTTCGTGCTGGGCGATCCCCACGATGAGACCAAGGAATGCTTTGCCCTGCGTCCTATGACCTGCCCGTTCCAGTATCAGGTATATCTGAACCGTCAGCGTTCTTACCGTGATCTGCCGATGCGTCTGACAGAGACTTCTACCCTGTTCCGCAACGAGGATTCCGGCGAAATGCACGGTCTGATCCGTGTCCGCCAGTTCACCATTTCTGAGGGTCACTACATCCTGCGTCCGGATCAGCTGGAAGAGGAGTTCAAGAACTGCTTGCAGCTGGCAAAGTATTTCCTGGATACCGTAGGACTGCTGGACGACTGCACCTTCCGGTTCTCCCAGTGGGATCCGGCAAATCCGGGCAACAAGTACGAGGGTACATCGGAGCAGTGGGAAGAGGCACAGCGTGTGATGGGCAATATCCTGGATCACCTGGGCGTGAAGTACGAGGTTGGCATCGACGAGGCGGCGTTCTATGGCCCGAAGCTGGACATCCAGTACAAGAATGTATTCGGCAAGGAAGATACCCTGGTTACCATCCAGATCGATATGCTGCTGGCAGAGCGGTTTGGTATGTACTACAAGGACAAGGACGGTCAGAAAAAGCTGCCGTACATCATCCACAGAACATCCCTGGGCTGCTATGAGCGTACGCTGGCATACATGATCGAACACTTCGGCGGCGCAATGCCGCTGTGGATCGCACCGGAACAGGTTCGTCTGGTACCCATCGCAGACCGTCATCTGGACTTTGCGTATGAGGTCAAGAAGGAACTGGAGGCTGCCGGTCTCCGTGTTGAGGTGGACAGCCGTGCCGAAAAGGTGGGCTGGAAGATCCGCCAGGCAACCATGGAAAAGGTGCCGTATATGCTGACCATCGGCGACAAGGAATGCGAGGAAAAGACCGTCGCAGTCCGCAAGCGCAACGGCGAGGATCTGGGCAGCATGAGCGTGGCAGAGCTGACGGCAAAGCTCACCGAAGAGGTTCGCACCAAGCAGAAGTAATTGCAGAAGAAACCGGACGGCGTGTCCGGTATCGCCTGAAACAGAGAAAAGCGGGTACTGCGGTATCCGCTTTTTTGTGCAGTTTTGTGAAAAATCAACATTTTCCAGTTGACAAGGTCGGTGGGATACGATATAATAAGAATAGTCGTATTTTTTGGGTGAAAGAGAGAATGTAGAGAATGGGTAATACAAAAGCCAATCTGACAGAAGAACAGGTAACGGAGATCACCCTGTCCTCCCTGAAGGAAAATCCGGAGGGCGTGACAGAATATCCCATCCTGGAATTTGATGATCGTGCGCTGCGGCTGCTTTCTTCCGGCGTGGCGGAGACGCTGCGCTACAGCGAAGTCAAGCCCCGTGGCGGTTTGGGTTATCGCTTTGTGAAACGGCTGTTTGACATTGTGGTTTCGTCGCTGGGACTGATCCTGCTGGCAATTCCGATGGGCGTTGTGGCGCTGGTGATCTATCTGGACGACAAGGGTTCGCCGATCTTTTCGCAGGCACGCCTTACGGAAAACGGAAAGGTCTTTCGGATGCACAAGTTCCGCTCTATGTGCGTGGATGCGGAGAAGAAGTTCGCAGAGGTGCAGAAGGAGAACGAGACCGACGGGCTGGCGTTCAAGAGCGAGAACGATCCACGCATCACCAAGATCGGGCGGTTCATCCGCAAGGCGTCCATCGACGAGCTGCCGCAGCTGTGGGATGTTTTCTGCGGTCATATGTCGATCATCGGTCCCCGGCCGCCGCTTCCGAGAGAGGTTGTCCTCTATACGCCGCACCAGATGCAGCGGCTGATGGTAAAAGGCGGTCTGTCCTGCATTTGCCAGGTAGAGGGCAGAAGTGACATGGAATTCGACAAGTGGGTGGAATCCGACATCGAATACATAAAGACACGCAGCGCCGGACTGGATCTGAAACTGCTGTTCAAGACCATCGGCGTGGTGATTATGAAAAAAGGCGCAAGATAAGAGAATAAGGTTCTGGAGAGCCGCTGGGCAGGGAGTATGTTGTTGTGGAAGGACAATTATCCTTTTTTGAAACGAAAAGTCAAGTAAAAAAATATAGTAAAACTGTTAGTGTAGATCGTATTCCTGTAGGAAAAAAATTAAAAGTCATTTCGCTTTTTAGTGGTTGTGGAGGTATGGATTTAGGATTTCGAGGTGGCTTTTCTGTATTTGGGAGAAATTTTGATAGAAATCCTTTTGAAATTGTTTTTGCAAACGACATTGTAAAAAAGGCTTGTGACACATATACATATAACTTTCACTCAAAACCATGCTGTGGAGATATTCGAGATTTAGATTATACTTTGCTCCCAAAGGCTGATATTGTAATTGGAGGATTTCCGTGTCAGGATTTTAGTTTAGCCGGAAAAAGAAAAGGGTTAGCTTCCGAAAGGGGACGCCTGTATTTGGAGATGAAAAAAGTAATTGCATATAGTAATCCAGTTGCTTTTGTTGCAGAAAATGTAGATGGCATTCGCAGAAATACAGCAGACTGTAATTCTGCATTAGATGTGATTTTAGATGATTTTCGGAAATTAGGATATCGTGTTGAATACCGGGCATTGAATGCAGCAGATTTTGGTGTGCCTCAAAATCGCATAAGGATTATCATAGTGGGAATCAGAGATGATCTGTGTAAATCAATGAAATATCCCAGGGAGACTTTTGGTGGTGTGACAGGAAACTCATGGATGACTGCAAAAGAGGCGATTGATGATCTGTGGAATGTAATTGATAAAACGACAATCAAAAATCATACGTCTAAAGATTATTCAAAGGCAAAGTTTTATCCCGGAAAGAATATGCAGGGGAACTGTCAAATTAAAGCGGATAAGCCGTCTCCGACAATTCGATCGGAACATCATGGAAACATTGAGGCACATTACAGAACGAACAATCCCAATAATCCTTTAGATATGACTGGATGGAGAAGACTTAGTGTACGTGAATGTGCTAGACTTCAGTCATTTCCAGACTCATTTGAATTCCCGGTTTCTGCCTCTGATGCGTACAAACAAATTGGAAATGCAGTACCGCCAATTCTGGCGTGGAATATTGCCAGAGCGCTGTATATTACATTGAATTCATAAAAAACCAGGCTTGCAAAATGCTGTGCAAGCCTGGTTTCTTGTTTATTTTAGTTTTTTCAACGACTCTTTATATTGATCTTTTTCTTTGTCTGATAAAGAATCATATTTTTCTAGAAAATGCAGAACAAATTTCTTTAGACAATGGTGAAACCACGGTTCGTCTCGATTTATCTGTTTTGAAAAGACGATATCATTCCATTGCTTTGCGAGAACTTCTTGCCAGTCATATAAAAGGGAATGTTTTAGAGCATCATCCTCACTGGCGACATAACATAATTTGTTTTCTTCAAAAAAGCGATGACTGTTATTCCATTGTTTTAATTCATAAAATGAAACTTGTGGTCTGGGACTTCGGTCTGGAAATTGCATTTTGGTATTAACAGCATTTAAGTATTGTCCTGTCGTAATGTCAATCTCATTTTTGTTATGTCGAATGAAAATGACCCATTCCTGTGGTTGAACCTGTTGGATACTTGAACCAGGAATAGAAATTTTTTTAGTGGGTTTTAGTTCAATTGTAACATACTCGTTCCCGTTAGGTGTGCTTAATTCTATACAGAGATCTGGGTTGGTATAAACAGAATTTTTCTTCTTAGAAATGATCGCTTTAACTTTTTCATCAATTTCATTTGGCAGTAAAACACGGCAGATTGATATTTTAGATAAATCATCTATCGTACAAAAGGAAGGAACGGAATGGTCAGAAGATTCTACAGTAAGTTGAAAATTTGGAAAGGAAATAGAATTACATTTGAATTGAATTGTGCTTTTCAGATATTCTTTTAGAGGTCTGTCTGTGTTTGCCTCATCAGATTGAAAAGAAATATTCAGTAATTCGTGCTTATGGGCGTTTAGGTATTGTTCTAGTTCAAACATATAGGCATACATAAAAAGGTCTGTTTGGTTCATAGTAATTCTCCTTTGTTATTAAAATAAAAATAGTATATTTACAGGAATTTCTAAGGTGTCTGCAATGTTGAAGATAACTTCTAAAGAAATAGGAGTATACATATTTGGTGCCTCAATGTTACTCATATGCGTTCGGCTAATTCCGATTCTTTCTGCAAGCTGTACTTGCGTAAGTTTTTTTAATTTCCGTTGATGTGCTATATTGAGTCCAATACGGCGATATTTCTCGTAATTGCTTAATTTCATATAATCAGCCATGAAACCACCTCTTCTTTTATTATAACACAAAGTTTAATTTGCAAAAACAAACTGTAGCTTTGCAAAAATATAGCTTTTTGCATTATTATCTTGTAAACCCATCCCCATTTATGCTATAATAGAAACAACACTTTAGGCAATGTCACGCAAAGTCCGCCGGACGGCTTTGCGTGGTGCTGCCGCATCACAAACAAGCGAGGTGAAAAGCCGTGTCCCTGCGCCACGGTGAACAATGAAACGATTGGTTGTTGGCATAACTGCCCATGTTGACTCCGGAAAGACTACTCTTTCCGAGGCACTGCTATACCGCACCGGAGAGATCCGCAAGCTGGGACGGGTCGATCACCAGACTGCATTCCTGGACACCCACCCTATGGAACGGGACCGGGGCATTACTATTTTTGCGCACCAGGCGAGCATTGACTACGGCGGCGCATCGTATACTCTGCTGGATACGCCGGGACACGTGGACTTTTCCGCAGAGACCGAGCGCACCATGCAGGTGCTGGACTACGCCATCCTGGTCATCAGCGGCACGGACGGGGTGCAGTCTCACACGGAGACGCTGTGGAAACTGCTGGAACGCTACCACGTGCCGGTGTTCCTTTTCGTCAACAAGATGGATCTCGCCGGGGCAGACCGGGCGGCAGTTCTGGAACAGCTCCAGACCCGGCTCAGCAGCCGCTGCGTGGACTTTTCCCGGGACGGCAGTGACGGCTTTTATGAGCAGGCGGCGCTTTTGGAAGAGTCCTGGATGGACACCTATCTGGAACAGGGCAGCATTGCGCCGGAACAGCTGGCACGGGGCGTGGCTGCCCGGAAGATTATCCCCTGTTATTTCGGGGCTGCGCTGAAACTGGAGGGCGTGGATGAATTCCTGGAAGGGCTGCACCGCTATACCCTGGAACAGGCGTATCCGGCGCAGTTCGGGGCAAGGGTGTTCAAGATCGCATCGGACGAAAAGGGAAACCGGCTGAGTTATCTCAAAATCACCGGCGGCAGGCTCCGTGTCCGGGACGGCATTTCCTATGCGGCATCCAACGGCAAGGAGATGCAGGAAAAGATCAGCCAGATCCGGATCTATGCCGGGGCAAAGTTTGAGACCAGAGACGCTGCGCCTGCCGGAACGGTCTGCGCCGTGACGGGCTTGAGCCGGACGTTTATCGGACAGGGGCTGGGGAGCGCCGCCGACGGCATTGCGCCCGTGCTGGAACCGGTGCTGCGCTACGGGGTGCAGCTGCCGGAGGGTGTCCATCCCACAGATGCGCTGAAACAGCTTGCCCAGCTGGAGGAGGAAGATCCGGCGCTCCATGTGGTGTGGAACGATCACGCCGGACAGATACAGATGCAGCTGATGGGCGAGGTGCAGCTGGAGGTTTTGCAGCGGCTGATTGCCCAGCGGTTCGGCATGGAGGTACAGTTCGACGCCGGACAGATCACCTATAAAGAGACCATCGCTGCGCCGGTGGAGGGCGTGGGACACTATGAGCCGCTGTGCCACTATGCGGAGGTGCATCTGCTGCTGGAGCCGCTGCCCCAGGGCAGTGGGCTGCAGTTCCGGACAAGCTGCCGGGAGGACGACCTGGACCGGAACTGGCAGCGGCTGGTGCTGACCCATCTGGAAGAGAAAACCCACCTGGGCGTACTGACCGGTTCGCCTATCACCGATATGCGTATCACGCTCTGCGCCGGAAAGGCACACGTGAAGCACACCGAAGGCGGCGATTTCCGCCAGGCGACCTATCGTGCGGTGCGCAACGGACTGCGGAAAGCGGAGAGCGTTCTGTTAGAGCCGTGGTATGACTTCTTACTGGAACTGCCCACCGGGAATGTGGGACGTGCCATGACCGACTTACAGCAGATGGGCGCAAAGTTCCAGCCGCCGGAGACGGAGGGCGACCGCTCGGTCTTACAGGGCAGCGCACCGGTGGCAAAGCTCCGGGGCTATGCCGCTGAGGTGACCGGTTATACTCACGGCATGGGTCGGCTGGTCTGTTCCCCGAAGGGCTATGCGCCCTGTCAGAATCCGGAGGAAGTGATCGCCGCTGTGGGCTATGACTGTGACGGCGATCTGGAAAACACGGCGGATTCCATCTTCTGTGCGCACGGCGCCGGGTATGCGGTGAAGTGGGACGAGGTGGAACAGCATATGCACCTGCCCAGCTGTCTGACGGCACAGCCGGAGGAAGTGGATGTGCCGGAAACGCCGGTGCGTTCTGCGGGCGCAGCCTATCACGGCAGCCTGGCAGAGGACAAGGAACTGATGGCGATTTTCGAGCGCACCTATGGGAAGATCGAGCGCAGTCCCCGGCAGGCGCTGTATACGCCGAAGGAAGAGCCGGCGCAGTATCACGGAAAGCCTGACCCGGCGTATGACGGCGAGGAGTATCTGCTGGTGGACGGGTACAACATCATCTTCGCCTGGGACGAGCTGAAAACCATTGCCCGGGACAACCTGGACGGGGCGAGAGGACAGCTGATGCACATTCTCAGCAACTACTGCGGCTATCGGCAGTGCCGGCTGATCCTGGTATTTGACGCATACAAAGTAAAGGGACAGCACGGCGAAACGGAGCAGTATCACAACATCACCGTAGTGTACACCAAAGAGGCAGAGACGGCGGATTCCTACATTGAAAAGGCGACGCTGGATCTTTCGAAAAAGCACAAGGTGCGTGTGGCGACTTCGGACGGCATGGAACAGCTTATCATTCTGGGGAACGGTGCGCTCCGGGTGTCGGCGGAGGAGTTCCGGCAGGAGGTGCTGCAAACCGAAACGGCGATACGGGCGTATGCGTCGCAGCTGAAACAGGGGAAAAAGACCATTACGGAAAAGCAGACGCCGAAGAAATAGGGTGCATTGCCTGCCGGTGCATTCCGGCGCTTTCGCTGAATTTATGCCCCGAAAATAGGCGCTTTTGTCAATTGTCTGCATGGGAAAAATATGCTATAATGAAAGAAAAACAGGCGGGTGTGGGTGGTGACTGAATCCGTTTTATGATTGGTTAAGTTGACGGTGGATTACCCCTCAGTCAAGCCTACGGCTTGCCAGCTCCCCTGTTAGGGGAGCCTATTGTTAGGGGAGTCTATATTAAAAACTACCTCAAGGACAGGGGAATTCATGCTGCATTCGACTCTGTGTGCATATACAAGGAGGGAACTTGACATGAAATTGGGGAAAAGGCTGCGTGCGGCAGCGGCGCTTTTGCTGTCGGCGGTGATGCTGCTGTGGACGGGACTTCCTGTGACGGCGGCGTATGAGAACACGCACAACAATACCGGAAAGCCCTCACAGGATATCCTGGCGGCGGCGGAATCCCAGCTGGGCTATACCACTCCGGCAGACGGCGCAAAGTATAACCATTGGTACGGGGCAGTCAACGGGAATTATACCTATTCCTGGTGTCAGACGTTTTTGTCCTGGTGTGCGGAGCAGGCGGAGATCGGCACGGATGTGATCCCGAAAGAGACGTCTGTTTCTGCCGCCTGGGGCTTTTTCCAGGCAGACAAGCGCTTTCTGAAGAGCCAGTCACAAGGCGGCAGTGATACGCCACGTGCCGGAGACATTGCCTTTTACAGCGAGACCGGGGATGCGGCGGCGCTGACCCATGTGGGGCTGGTGACCGGTGCGGAAAACGGCACGCTGTATACCATTGAGGGAAACGTCTCCAACCAGGTCATGCGCTGTGAGCGGCAGCTGGATTCGGTGCAGATCATCGGCTATGGCTGTCCGCTGTATGCAGATCTGGAAAACCGGATCGTGCCGGAACTGCCGGTGATGACGGTCACGCCCGGAATGACCAACCTTGCCACCAGCATTTCCTGGACGGCATCTGCCCATGCGCAGAAGTATCTGCTGGTGATCTGGGATGCAGACGGGAACGAAGTGGTACGGGAGGAGACCACCGGCGTCCGGTTTCAGAAACTGCTGCCGGACGGGGATTATACGGCACAGCTTACCGCAGAAAACAGCGGAACGACTGTCACAACGGAAAAGCAGGCGTTTACCGTGACGGAGAATCATAATCCGCTGCCGTTTTCCGCTGTGGTGAATGCCGGGACGGATGAAGAGCCGTCTACGGTCAGCTGGACGGAGTCCGTCGGGGCGCTTTCCTATCGGGTGTGCTTTGTGAATGCGGACACCGGGCAGACGGCGGAGACGCTGGAAACTGACAATACAGTACGCACCTGCGAAAAGCAGCTGGAACCGGGGAATTATACCGTACAGGTCACGGCGTGCAGCGGCAGCTATGAGACCGCATCGCCTGTGCTGTCGTTTACGGTGAAATACCGGCGTCCGGTGACAGCGCCTGTGCTGGAAGTGAACGGCGGCACATACAACACGTCCACCACGATCACGTGGGATGACGGAGAGCGTGCCGTGGGATACCGCATCAGGATCATACGGGAAGAATTCTGCTATGAATTCAGCCATCTGGTTTGTCCGCCCGTGGGCGTGGACAGCTCGCTGGATCTGGTATACCAGAATGACATCACCATCGTGGAAGAGGATATGGGAATGCAGCACAGCTGGTCCGGCGTGCTGACGGAAGGCTTTTATTGGGTGTATGTCACCGCCTATAATGCCGCCGGAGATACGGCTGAGGCATATCATAGCTTGAATGTTCGTGTGCCGCTGGAAGGCGACTTGGACGACGACGGCAAGTTGACGCAGCAGGACGCTGCGCTGCTGGAACAGTATCTGCTGGGCGATCTGGCGTTTTCTCGTTATGGAATGACGCTGCGTGCGGATATGGACGGAGACGGCAGAGTCAACGGGTTCGATCTGGCGCTGCTGCGGCAGAAGATCGCATAAATACAGAAGGAGAACAGGATGAAACTGGGAAAAAAACTGCGTGCTGTCACAGCCGGACTGCTGACGGCGGCGTTCTCTGTGGGAATGGGTGCATTCCCGGGAACGGCGCTGGAGACTGGCGCCGGAGAACTTGCCGGATTACAGGCGTTTCTGCTGGGGAACAGCGGCACCGGCGGGGCAGACTATAACGGCGACGGCGTTGTGGACGGCATGGATCTGACGCTGCTGCGGCAGAAAACCGGAGCGCCCGGCGAGATACAGGACGGCTATACCGGCTTTATCCACGCAGACGGAAAGCAGCTGGTGGATGAGGACGGAAAGCCGTATACGATAAAGGGCATGGCGTTCGGCAACGAGGTGTGGTCGAATCCGTCGGCAGAACCGACACGGCATCACGATGCGGAAAGCTATCAGGAACTGGCGGAGATGGGTTTCGATTCTGTCCGGTTCTATCTGAACTACGGGCTGTTCGAGTCGGACAGCGATCCGTATACCTACCGGGAAGAGGGCTTTGCGTGGCTGGACAAAAACATTGCCTGGGCAAAGGCGGCAGGCATCCGGCTGGTGCTGAATATGCACTATCCCCAGGGCGGATATCAGTCGCAGGGTGACGGCACGGCGCTGTGGACAGAGCCGGAAAACCAGAAACGGCTCTGCGCCCTCTGGACGGAGATCGCCCGGCGCTATGCAGATGAACCAGTGATCCTGGGATACGGGCTGGTGAATGAACCGGTGGTTGCGGCAGCCAGCGGCGAAAAGAGCCTGGAACTGTGGCAGTCCGTGGCGCAGACGCTGACGGACGGCATCCGCACGGTGGACACCAACCACATGATTTTTGTGGAGCGGATGTGCGCATCCCAGGATCTCGCCGGGACACAGGAACAGTGGGTCAATTTCAACGACGAAAACAACTACGTCCGGCTGGACGATGACAATACGGTGTATGAGTTCCACTACTACGACCCCCACGCCTTTTCCCACCAGGGCTTTGACTGGGCAGGGACACTGGGGAATGACGTGTCGTATCCGGACGAAAGCTATCTGGTGTCTGGCGGCAATACCCAGTGGAGTACGTCTACCTTTGCCGGCGATAAGGCGGACACCTCCGATACCGAGTGGCAGTATCTGAAAAGCGGAAAGATCACGCCGAAGGCAGACGGTACGCAGGTCATCAGCCTGGTGTTCCAGGCGGAGAATGTGGGCAGCTATGGCTATGCCCGTGCGGATGAACTGCGTCTGGACGAATACGACGAGGACGGCAACTGGGTGCAGACCATCTATGCGGAGGACTGCGATGATACCACAGCGCTGAACTTCTGGTCCAGCGACAAGTCCGGCGGACTGTACTACACTTCCGGCGAGGGACACTTGAAAAAGGGCTGTCTGATGATTACCGGCACCACAGACGATGCCAACGGCGGCACACGGTATTTCTGCCCCACGCCGGGACACAGCTATGAGGCAAGCGGCTATTTCCAGGTGAACACGAAGAACGCCGGGGCGATCGTGCGGCCTCGTGTGGATGTGTGGGATGTGGATTCCATCGACGTACTGAACCGGGCGTATCTGGAAAAGACCATTGCGCAGAACATTGCATTTTCGGACAAGTACAATGTGCCGGTATACTGCGGCGAATTCGGCGCAGGCATCCACTGCTTTGAGAATGACCGGGGCGGTGACCGCTGGCTGGATGATGTGATGGACATTTTCCACCAGAATAATATCAGTTTCAACTATCACTCGTTTAATGAATACTCGTTCGGGCTGCACAACGGCAGCGGTCTGCCAACGGCGGAGAACCGGAACGACACCTTGTACCAGGTACTGGTGGACAAACTGAAAAAATATGCAGAATAAGTGAGAGGAATACAAAACATGACAAACGCAGAAAAGCAGTTAAAGGAAATGGAAGAGCAGATGCGCCGGGAACAGGCGTCGCAGAAAAAGGAGAAACAGGGCAGATCGGCGAAACCCTATGCCGTGAAAAAGGAGTCCCATCCGCTGGCATCGTTTCTCATCGGGCTGGTGCTGCTGGGCGCCGGAATTTACTGGGTGCTGAACTCTTTCGTTGTTTCGTTCTCCTGGGGCAGCCTCTGGGGCGGATTCGGGATGAACACCTCGCTCGCTACAGGGCTGATGCTGGTGCCGCTTTTGATCGGCATCGGGCTGTTGTTCTTCCTGGATCGAAAGTGGATCGGCTGGGTCGTGGTCGCCATTGGCTTGCTGGCGATTCTGGTGACACTGCTGACCTCGGTGCGGTTTCGTCCAATCACGGCGTCGCTGTGGCAATATGTGGTCATGTTCGGCATGATCGCCGCCGGCTGCGGTCTGGTGGCACGGGGCTTGCTGAAGAGCAGGGATTAAGGCAACACTGCACAAAGTTTGTGCGGTAATGAAAAGGCGTATTGTCATGGGCAGTACGCTTTTTTCGAGTCTGTTTCATAAGGAGTAAATGCAGATGAAAAAGAAACTTTCCCGCTGGACGGCGGTTTTTACGGTGCTGCTGCTCTGCATGGGGCTGTGTTCGGGGCTGCCGGTCAGTGCGGCGTATGAGAACACTCATAGAAACAGCGGAAATCCACGAGTTGACATTGTGGAGGTTGCAAAGACGCAGATCGGCTATCTGGAGGGCAGTCTGGAAGGGACAGTTAAGGGGAATAACAACTACACGAAATACAACGTGTGGAACGGTCGGATCAGCGGCTACGGCTCGGACGGCTATGGATATCCCTGGTGTCATACCTTTGTGTCCTGGTGCGCCAATCAAGCCGGCATCGGTACGGGCGTGATTCCCAGAACCGCAGGGACAGGCACGGGAAGATCGTTTTTCGTGAGACAGGGGACATATCAGCAGAGTGCGGCGAACGGCGGCAGCTATGTGCCGCAGGCAGGGGACATTATCTATTACGGCTCCGGCTCTTCGCCGTCTCATGTGGGAATCGTCTCCGGCTGCAACGGCAGCACGGTCTACGCCATAGAGGGCAACTGCTCGGATATGGTCACTACGAGAGCCATCGGACTGTCGGATGGCTATATCATCGGGTACGGCGTGCCGAATTATAAGAGTGTGAATCTGCCCACGACGGCAGTTCTGTCCAAAAATCAGAATTGGTATGATATCAGTGATACTGTTGTTTTGACGGTATCTTCGGATAATGCTACAAATTATTTTTTGTCTATTACAAAAGACGGAAACAGCGTAGTGCAAGGAATTGAGATACCTGGAACATATAGCATTTCAGCAGCTGATTTGGGCTATGGGGATTACTATGCCTGGGCATCTGCCGCCAACAGTTCTGGTGGTGTTGATTCAAATGGTATCACTTTTTCTATTGTTGGCGGAGCGGCTTATTCTAGCGTGGAAACAGCGAAAAGTATGTATTCACTGACAGATACTGTTTCAATTTCAGTTAGCACAATTTGTGCAAAAGGGCAAGTAATCGGAATTGATAAAAATGATACGACAAGAGTTGTAACAGAAGACTGTGATTCCACATATCAAATTAGTGCCAGTCAACTTGGTGTTGGAAAATATAGTGCCTATTTTTCTGTTTATAATGGTTCAGGTGCTGTTGATACAGAACGAGTTGCTTTCTGCATCTATGCGCCGGAGGATCTGGGAACGGATTTTTGTGCTGAAATCGTTCATGTGAAAACGGAGAAAATGCTGACTGATGCGGCGGATGCGTCTGTGGATGTATGCAATGCGGCAGGGGATGCGGCGCAGGTATGGCAGTTCATAAAAAACAGAGACGGCAGCTATAAAATCACAAACAGCAAGACCGGAAAGGTGCTGTCTCCCGGCGGCGATGCACAAGACTGGTATATCTGCGGAGAATCCGGAGCGTATTATTTGAAATCGAAAAATGCGGATCAGGTGCTTACTGTGGCAGATGACAGCGAAAATGTGCAGATGAATGACTGGAACGGGACTGCCGCACAGAAGTTTCAGATACGGAAGCAGGCGGTTTCCGGTGACCTGAACAGTGACAGCATTCTCACCGTCACCGACGCCGTTCTCCTCCAGCGGTACATCCTGGGCGAGAAAACGCTGACGCAGACCCAGCGGCAAGCCGCCGACCTTAACGCAGACGGCGTGGTCAACGGGTTTGACCTGGCGCTGCTGCGGCAGAAGTTGGTGGTATGAAAGGAGTAGGTGCCGATGAAAAAGAAACTTTCCCGCTGGACGGCGGTTTTTACGGTGATGCTGCTCTGCATGGGGCTGTGTTCGGGGCTGCCGGTCAGTGCGGCGTATGAGAACACTCATAGAAACAGCGGAAATCCACGAGTTGACATTGTGGAGGTTGCAAAGACGCAGATCGGCTATCTGGAGGGCAGTCTGGAAGGGACAGTTAAGGGGAATAACAACTACACGAAATACAACGTGTGGAACGGTCGGATCAGCGGCTACGGCTCGGACGGCTATGGATATCCCTGGTGTCATACCTTTGTGTCCTGGTGCGCCAATCAAGCCGGCATCGGTACGGGCGTGATTCCCAGAACCGCAGGGACAGGCACGGGAAGATCGTTTTTCGTGAGACAGGGGACATATCAGCAGAGTGCGGCGAACGGCGGCAGCTATGTGCCGCAGGCAGGGGACATTATCTATTACGGCTCCGGCTCTTCGCCGTCTCATGTGGGAATCGTCTCCGGCTGCAACGGCAGCACGGTCTACGCCATAGAGGGCAACTGCTCGGATATGGTCACTACGAGAGCCATCGGACTGTCGGATGGCTATATCATCGGGTACGGCGTGCCGAATTATAAGAGTGTGCATCCTGCGCCGTCGCTTGGCGTGACGCCGGGAAACTCCTCTACGGAAACGGTTTTTTCCTGGAATGCCCTGGACGGCGTTACAAGGTATGATTTGAAAGTGTGGAAAAACCAGGTCTGGGACGGCGATGCGTACTGGGTAGCATGGGGCGCATCTTCGCCTTGTTCCACCGTTCTGCCGGAGGGTACGTACCAGGCGTATGTGGACGCTTGCTTCGGGGACGATGTGCAGATGAGCAATGTAGTGGAATTTACGGTGAAAAAGGGCTGCCGGCTGGAAGTGCAGGCAGGAAATTCGCTGACGGGAACGGCTTTTCTCTGGAACACCGCAGACGATGCCACCAGGTATGACGTTAAGGTGTGGAAAGACAAGATCTGGGAAGGCGATGCGTACTGGATAGAATGGGGCGCATCTTCGCCGTGTTCTGCCGTTTTGCCGGAGGGAACGTACCAGGCATATGTGGACGCTTGTTTCGGGGATGATGTGGCAATGAGCAATGTGGTGACGTTTTATGTTGCGGCGGCACTGCCCGGTGACCTGGACGGTGATGGTGTCCTCACCGTCACCGACGCTGTACTCCTCCAGCGGTATCTCCTGGGAGCGGACACGCTGACGCAGGGGCAATGGCAGGTCGCTGACTGCAACGCAGACGGCGTGGTCAACGGGTTTGACCTGGCATTGCTGCGGCAGAAGTTGGTGGGATGATCCAATTTGTATTGCAGGGCAGTGGGCCGATGCGGCATCGATCTCTACTAACAAAAAGACCGAAATTCTGCAAAAAACAGTTGACTTTATGAAATGTTTGTAGTATACTAAAGATATGGAAATATTTTTCCGCAATGACGCACACATAAATTTGGGAAATTTTGTGCAGAAGGAGGAATTTTTTATGAGAAGAAAAGAATGGATGAGAGTTGTTGCGGCACTTGCGGCGTTTGCAGTGCTGGGGACAGGCTCGGCGGTCACGGCGGCAGCTGAAGAGACCGGTACTGTGGTCTCGGAGACGGACAGCACAGCGGATAAGACGGTGTTTACCGGCAGCTGCGGTGAGGACGCCACATGGACTTACGACAAATCCAGCGAAACGCTGACGATTATGGGAACAGGCAGCGTGGAGGCATACGTCAAGGCTGGTGTTATGATAAAGACGCCGGGCTGGCAGGTGGTCAATGATTATGCGGCAAAGCATATCGTGATCGGAGATGGCATCACCGAAGTGGGCGAGGGCTTTCTGGACACCTGCATTTACGGCACAACAGAACCCAGAACATTACAGGTCAGCAGTACGGTGACCAAGATGGATCTGAACCCGGCGCTCCAGGAGAGAAGTGTGACGTTTTACGGCACAAAGGGTTCCTGGTTCTATGAGCAGGTCTATGAGACCAATCGTTTTGTGGACATTTCCACCGGTGAGCCGGACAAGGTCCCGACTTCCGGTACATATTCGGACGGCGCATCCTGGAACTATGACGAAAAATCGGAAACGCTGACCGTCAGCGGTGACGGCGGCATCACAGAGAAAGAGTTTACCACTTATTTCGGCTGGGATCGCCCGGTAAAGAGAATTGTGATCGGGAAAGAGGTCAAGCTGCCGGACTGGAATTCGGATGTCAGCGGGCTGAATCTGTTTTTCCGTGCGCTGATCTCAGATGCAGAGACCGGAAACGGTCCGTTCCTGTCCATCTATCCGGACAGCGAGGCTGGAAAGGCTTATGAAGATCTGGTGGCATATCGGGTCTCCAAGGGCAGTACGGAAGAGGAAGTAAGAAGCGGACTGGAAGAGGTCGTGGCATTCCTGGATGCGGATATCGCATATACCGGGGCGTGCGGCGCAGAGGGCAGTGAGATCACCTGGAGCTTAGACCCGAACACCAATACGCTGACTTTCTCCGGCACCGGCACCATCCGCACCTATGACGGACCCAACGCAAAGTTTGAGAATCCGGCGTGGAACGACTGCAATGTGAGCATCAACCACATCGTAGTGGGCGAGGGTATCACCGATATCGGCTCGTTTACTGACGATATGTTCTATTATAATTCGGACAGCGGCTGCGCATGGCAGGATCGGACAATTGAAATTCCGGACAGCGTGGAGAGCTGGGAGCATCTTTCCCCGAACTTCCTGTATGAGACCAAGTACGGCACGGCGTTCTACTATAGAAATGCCAGCCAGAAATCCATTCGTCTCAGCTGCAGCGGTGTCACAGATAACCCGGTATATCCGGTAGAAGGCACATCGGCGCTGGGCGGTTCGTGGCGCTTTGATTATGAATCCAGCACGCTGACAATTTCCGGACCGGGATTTGTGGAGTATAAGGATATTGAGATGTATCCTTTCACCAAGGTCGTGATAGACAGCAGTGTTACCATTGGAAGTACTTATCAGGATCAGGATTTCAGCACGGCACTGCTGATGTGGTTCCAGCGGCTGAATACCATTTCGGATACAGAACCGGGTCGTCTGGAGATATCGGTACTCTATGACGAGAACAGCGATTTCCAGCAGGAATTTGCAAAGCTGCCGGAATCCGTTCGTTCTGAGACACAGCGTGTTTCTGCACTGCACAGCGTTGCAGTGGGCGATGTCAACCAGGACGGCAGAGTGGATGTGACCGATGCGGTACTGCTCAGCAAGGCAGTTAACGGCAGTGTCACTGTATCCGATGCGCAGAGAGAGACCATGGACTGCGACGGAGACGGCGACATTACGGCGAACGATGTGACTACGCTGATGCGTTTCCTGGTTCACCTGGAAACAGAACTGCCGCCGAAACAGTAACATTAGAACCTGTCTTCACAAGCGTATACAAGTGTCTTTTCGGCAAATTTTGCTGCATACTGCGTTAAAAATACTTGCCGGGCGACTGCGTTCGAGGCAGGATTCTGCTTGAGAACAAAGGAGTGTCGCACTAGGATGGATTGCGACCGACAGCCCGCCTGTGTATTTTTGCCTTGTCTGCAACAAAATTATGCTCGAAAATCCACATATATTTCTTGCGAAGACAGGTTCTTATTTAGCGCCTGGCGTTCAGACGCTTTCGGATAGGAGAAAGGCGCATCAGAAATGGTGCGCCTTTTCCGTATGCGTCACAGAGAAAGGAGTTTGTATGAAACAGAAATTTTGCCGGTGGCTGGCGGTTCTGCTGTCTGCCGTGATGCTGCTGTGGACGGGGCTGCCCGTTTCGGCGGCGGAAAATACCTTTGTGTATACAGGCAGCCCTTCTCAGGATATCCTGGCGGCGGCGGAATTCCAGCTGGGCTATACCGCTCCGGCAGACGGGGCAAAGTATAACCATTGGTACGGCGCAGTCAACGGAAGTTATACCTATTCCTGGTGTCAGACGTTTTTGTCCTGGTGTGCGGAACAGGCGGAGATCGGCACGGATGTTTTCCCGAAAGCGGTTTCGGTGGCGAGTGCCTACGCCGCTTTCGCCGGACAAAAGCGCTATCAGAAAAGCGCTGCGCAAGGCGGCAGCTATACACCACGTGCCGGAGATGTAGCGTTCTACAGCGAAAACGGGGATGCGGATGCGCTGAGCCATGTGGGGCTGGTGACCGGGACAGCAGACGGTACCCTGTACACCATCGAGGGAAATGTTTCCAATCAAGTCCAGCGCTGTGAGCGGCAGCTGGACTCGGTGCAGATCATCGGCTATGGCTGCCCGATGTATGCCGACCTGCCTAACCAGATCGTGCCGGAAGCGCCGGTCGTGACGGTTGACCCCGGCACATCCGAGTACCGCACCAAGATCGACTGGACGGAGTGCGCAGATGCACAGCGCTATCTAGTGGTACTCTGGGACAGCGCTGGGAAAGAGCTGGTGCGGCAGGAGAGCACGGACTGCTACTATTATGATTATCTGACAGAGGGCGATTATACGGTACAGGTCTCTGCCTGCAACGGTGAAAATTATGCCGATTCGGAAAAGGTGGCGTTCCGTGTGGAGGAGCATTCTCAGCCAGGTCGGTTCGACATCCAGGTGCTGAGCGGTTCGGGAACGACGCCGACCCGGCTGCACTGGAAGATCACAGACGGCGCAGAGGGTTACCGCATCTGCATCCGGAACAGCGTGACCGGGGAAATCGTCGCCGAAGATGAGCTGGGGCTGAACACGTGGTATCCGGTCTCACTGCCCGGCGGCAGCTATGAGGCAGAAGTGACGGCGTACAATCCTTGTTTTGAGCGGACGGTGACAAAGCAGTTCCAGCTCAGCGCCGGGACGCAGTTACAGGGCGATTTCAACAATGACGGCGTTGTCAACAGCGCCGATGTCAGCGAACTGCAAAGCTGTTTGCTGGGGAAGAAAGCGGTTTCTGACCCGGCGGCTGTGGTGCGGTCGGACATGAACGGTGACGGCGTTTTGAACGGGTTCGACCTGGCATTACTGCGGCAGAAGTTGGTGGGATAATAAAAACTCCTCCACCAGCTACGCTGGTCCCCCTCGTACTGAGCGGTTCCCTCTGCCCTGCGGGCATCTCCCCACCCCGTGGGGAGTCACCTCTTTCAGAGGAGGCACATTCGCTGCAACATCTGTTGCGCATCAGTAGGGGCAGATGCCCACATCTGCCCGAACGCCATGCCATAATATTGGGCGTTGCCCCTATGGTTTTACCATAACCAACAGAAAAAGCTGTACCCCGGAGAATGGTTCGTTCCGGGGTACAGCTTATTTTTTCTATTCGTGTTCTGTTCGCTCAGCGGATCTTTGCGCCGACCGGCAGGCTGTCATCCGGGAAGATGACCTTGACGTCGCCGTTGGGCATATCTGCCGCACAGATCATGCCGCAGCTCTCTACGCCGCACAGCTTTGCCGGTTTCAGATTTGCTACCAGCATGATCTTCTTGCCGATGAGGTCTTCCGGTTTATACCACGGTGCGATGCCCGAAACCACCTGTCTGCCGCCCATGCCGTCATCCAGCTGGAGCTTTAACAGTTTCTTGGACTTCTTCACCTTTTCGCATTCCAGTACCTTTGCCACACGCAGATCGACTTCACCGAATTTTTCGATGCCGATCTCGTCTGCCAGCGGCTGGGGCGTGAATTCCGGTTCTTTCGGTTCTTCCTTGGGCTGTGCCGCCAGGATCAGCCGGTTCAGCTCGTCGATTTCCTTTTCCACGTCGATTCTCGGAAAAATGATATTGCCCTTGTGTACCGTCACATTTGCCGGCAGTGTGCCGAACTGGTCTGCGGTGCTGTATGCCACATCTGCCTCGGATGCGCCGATCTGCTCCCAGATCTTCGGCATGGTCTCCGGCATGAATGCGCTCAGCGGAACGGTGACGATGCGGATGGTCTCCAGCAGGTTGTACAGGACGGTTGCCAGACGGGTGCGGTTTGCCTCGTCCTTCGCCAGAATCCACGGTGCAGTCTCGTCGATGTACTTGTTGGCACGGGAAACTACCTGGAAGATCTCCGCCAGCATACGGTTCAGCTGGGTCTGATCCAGCAGTCCCTCCAGCTTTTCTTTCAGTCCGGTGGCTGCGGCAATCAGCTCGTCGTCGAACTCGCCCGGCTGACGCTCTTCCGGCAGCGTGCCGCCGAAGTACTTGTCCACCATGGCTACGGTACGGGAAACCAGGTTGCCCAGACCGTTCGCCAGGTCGGAGTTGATGCGGTTAATCATGATCTCGTTGGAGAAAGAGCTGTCTGCGCCCAGTGCCATTTCCCGGAGGATGTGATACCGGATGGCATCTGCGCCGTAGCGGTCTGCCAGCAGGAACGGGTCAACCACGTTACCCAGGGACTTGGACATCTTCTGTCCGTTGAAGGTGATCCAGCCGTGAACTGCCAGATGCTTCGGCAGCGGCAGATCCAGCGCCATCAGCATTGCCGGCCAGATAATGGCGTGGAAACGCATGATGTCCTTGGCAACCATGTGGACATCTGCCGGCCAGTATTCGTCGAAGTCGTGGTATGCGCTGTTCTCATATCCCAGAGCGCTGATATAGTTGGACAGCGCATCTACCCACACGTAGACCACGTGCTTGGTGTCGAAGGTGACCGGGATGCCCCAGGTGAACGAGGTACGGGAAACGCACAGGTCTTCCAGGCCGGGCTTGATGAAGTTGTTGACCAGTTCTACCGCACGGGTCTTGGGCTGGAGATAGTCGGTCTCCAGCAGCAGCTTTTCGATGCGCTCTGCAAAGGGTGCCATCTTCATGAAGTAAGCCTCTTCCTTTGCCTCGGTGACCTCCCGGTGGCATTCCGGACAGCAGCCGTTTTCGTCCAGCTGGGACTCCGTCCAGAAGCTTTCGCACGGTGTGCAGTACTTGCCCTTATATTCGCCCTTATAGATGTATCCCAGGTCGTACAGGCGCTTGAAGATCTTCTGTACGGTTTCTACATGATAGTCGTCTGTGGTGCGGATATAGCGGTCATAGCTGACGTGCATTTTTTCCCACAGTGCTTTGAAGGTCTTAACGACCTCATCTACATATTCTTTCGGCGTGATACCCTTTGCCGCCGCTTTCTGTTCAATTTTCAGACCGTGTTCATCTGTTCCGGTGAGGAAAATGACATCATAGCCCTGCATTCGTCTGAACCGGGCGATAGAATCGCAGGCTACAGTGGTGTAGCAGTGACCGATGTGGGGATTTCCCGACGGATAGTAGATCGGTGTCGTGATATAATACGGCTTTTTTGACATACAAGGTCCTCCTTAACATTTGTTTGCCCGAAGGCTCTACCTCTTATTATAGCACAGTTTTACGGCGTTGTCCATGTTTTTTTGAAAATTTTAGGGGTGGGTGAGGGGAAATGTGGGGGAGTTCTGGGCATGGTACCAAACAAATTGCTGGTGTCAATTTTGCCATCGGTGTGTGTGCCAGACTTAACATTAGGAATATGATTCCTGTATTATCTCTTGGAGAAACAAAAATATCGGATTTTAGGGGGCTTTTTGCACTTTGTTAGTTATGTGTTAGTTGTTGAGTTGTTCGTATAGAAGTGAAATGCACCGAAAGTTTTTGAGCAGGCATTGTGAGCAGTTGGCGTCATGATGCTTTTTTTCTGTATAGAATCGATTCCAGCGTGAAATCATAAGATTGACCGCAGGGGAAATACTTGACTTTTTCTATTTCTTATGCTATATTTGTGAAAGAAACGAAAGAAAGTAAAAGAAAGAGAAAGAAAGGGGGTATATGCTTTTGGACGACAGCAGTACTAAATTCAAGAGAATCTATGTAAATAAGGCAGACTTACGAAATATGTGGTGGACTAGAGGGAACATTGCACAGGCTGAATTACTTGCGGAGGAAGACTTTATATGACAAAACAAGCACGCCAAAACTATAAATAGTGGGTTCTTGGCGTGCTGTTTTATGAGAGAATGGGATTCCAAATACGCTATATTTCAATATGCTTCTGAATGAGTTTGCAATGCGACTTTGGACATCATTTCCTGGAATTTTTTTTGTTTTTTAGCATTCCCTTGAATACATCTTTCGGCGAGCCATAGAGATGCAGAAAAGCGATCAGCTGCTTGTCTTAGCTTTCCGATCATGAACGGGAACAGCTTGCTAAACGTCCAGAAAATTGATTCACTGGCACATTTGATTACCAGTTCCTCGCTATAAACCTTATTTTTTACAGCAACTGCAAAAAATTCGAATTTAGAGAGCATGATTTTATATTCTTTTTCTTGTAGATCTGATTTGATTTCATAGAGTTCAGGACAATATATTTTGCTCAGGACCTCATCTTGCAGCTTGTTTAGTGCATCTATTGTCAGGCGAGTTCGTTCATTATCTTGCTCATGATCGGATATATTTCTGGAAACGTCAAAAGCTTTGTACGCTAAACAGACTGCCACTAGACTTCCTACTGCTGAAGCAGTATCAACAATTGCTTGATATATTTCTAAAGACATACAACATCCTCCTTATTCTCCATAAACCTCAAAATACTACAAAAGGACAACCTCGAATTGAAAAAACGAACTTGTCCTTCTGTCATAATGATTTGTCTGTCTAACATGGCATAAGTTTGTAAAATATGGGCTTACTTCACGTATCCCACATACTCACCGTAATGCCAGCCTGCCACATCATAAGTCAAACCTGCACCAGTAGCTGCGGCGTAGTTCAGGAGCTGTTTTACATCAGAATAATTTACATCATCGCAGTTCATGATTCTGCCGTCCTTGTTTCCATCTGCTGCCTCTACTTTTTTTGCGGAGTCCAGTTTATATTTTGCCGGATTCATCTTTGCAATAGAAACCATCAGAGCTTTTCCGTTTGCTGTTGTCAGCAGGCTGCCGTCAGCCTCTGCGATATTGTATGCAGACAGCATGATCGCAGCATCCTTGGAGTTGACCTGTTCATCGCTGTTCAAATCGCCAATTACGTAAAAATCATACTGCTGACTGGTATAGCAGCTGATCTCATTGTTCTTTACAGATTCGAACGAGGCATCTTCTACGGTTACTTCTGCGTCACTGGTAGTATAGAAGGTTACCAGAGTGCCGTCATCCTTGGAATCGTCCAGAGATGCACTGGTGATAACAACCTTGCTGCCGTTCTGTACAGCAGATACGATAGCATCACCATAAGCACTGCCGTTTGTTGCGGCAACCATACCGTCCACAGCCAACAGGTCTGCGGTTGCGTTCAGCGTGATGTCAGATGCTGAAAAACCGGTGTTGTTCTCGATGGACAGTGTTACTGCGGTTGCACCTTCCGGAATAACTGTGCCGTCAGCGGCGGTGAATGTTTCTGCTACAGTGCTGTAGGAAACATTGACTGCGTTTACTGCCTCAGCTGCGCTTGCAACAACGCCTGCGCAAGCAGATACCATTGTAGCTGCAGATAAAGCAGCAATAATTTTTTTTACAGACTTCATAAGTAGTACCTCCCTTTCGGATATGTAATGATTTTTAAGTTGTCTCCTTTCTTTTGCTCTCCTGATAAATCAGCAAAGCAAAAGTCACTTTTTCATTTTCAAGAACAGGACTATCTCTATTTTTTCAGTCCTGCTCCACGCAGAGCGCACTCGTACATAATGTCGAACAAGTCGCTGGTGTCAATGTTGCCGTCGTTGTCTGTATCAGCCTCAATATTGGGAACATAGCCCCTATAATACCGCCTTACACTGTGAGGTGCAACTGCTTTATCAGCAATATGCAGCATGGTCCAGTAGATGTCATTGACTTCATATGGTTTTCCATTTCCGTCTGCATCGCCGAGCATAGGAGCATCGTCAAACACACCGTCGCTGTCAAAGTCATATACCAGTTCACTGCACCCTTTTTCGGTATTGAATTGCAGCAGAACATTTTTCGATCGGATAAAATTAATGTAATAACTGCCAAACCAGTCGAGGTATTCTTCGTAGCTATGGCTGCCGCCAAATGAAGCTTGCTCTTTTTGTGAGGCAATTGGAAATGCCTGTACATATACTTCTCCATCACCAGTGATTGCAAATCCAGTATCCTGTTTTGAAACCGTCACCGTTTGATTCGGTAAGACTTCAATATCAATAGTACTGCTGGCTACTGGCATGAAATTGTAATTGCCTTCATCGTATGAAAAAATATATGATAATGCGATTTTTTGTGTATCTGTATTGGTATAGGTCACGCCATCTTTAGAGAAATCGATTTTGCACTTTGAACCAACACCTTTTAGTTCAGGATCCTCCCGATCATATTGTTCCATTCTGAGACGATAACCTTCACCGTCAATACTAAAAGCAAATCCCGACGCACGTTCATTCTTTTCCAAGTGGAAAGAAGAACCTTTGCCAAAGAAAATATACTCTCCGTAATTGACTTTGCCTAATTTCCAAAAATCGTACGTCTGTCCATCCTCTGTGGTAGAACTTAGATCCATCTGATCTTTTCTGCCATTGAAGAATTCTAATTTCACGATTTCTGAAACATCAGTGTTAGTTTTTGTAGTACCACGGATCGGTGCCTTATAAGTCAACAGGGAATCATCATCTGAGGCATACAGTAAGACATCACCATTTTCCGAAGAGGCTTCGTATGCTGGGATACAGAACTGTTTGGTCTCCGAATTAATATAGATGCAGGCATCATCCTTAAAAGCCGATGTTTCTGTACCTTGCTTCACACAATTGCTGTCATAAGTGACAATGCAGGTGTCATAACTGATGCCGTCGAATGTCCAGTTACCGGACAGTTCATCCATGCCAACGACAGCGTGTGTGCCGCCTTTTTTGGTAGCAATACCAGCCATAAAGTAAGTGCCTTTTTCCTTGCAGCGTGCTGCACAATCCAGAAACATATCCGTATGCTCTTCCTTGGACAGCATCGAAGGTGCTGCAATAATTGCGAGTTCCACCGCTTTATATAGCTGCAGAGAGTTGTAACAAGTAATCAACGCATCCACATCATCGGTCAGTGTCACATCGTATAACGTTTCTGCACCTTCTTGCAAATCGCTCGGAGTCAGTTCACCATTGTGGACCAATACCGAAATGGCAGCCATGCCAAAGCAAAGTCCACTCTGATAAGCTATATAAGAGATATCTGTGCTATAACCTAAATCTAATTCCGGATCTGTCATATTAGCACTTACGGGATCAGATACTCTTTCTGCAAAATCTTCCCGTGATAAAGTACACAGGTGATTTGCAAATGAAAAAGTATCTTTGTACATTCCCTTCTCGATCGCAGCCTTTTCCAATTCGCTTTGCGTCGATGCCGCATCCGCTTCGTAAAGCGGAATATCTCCCTCTGTCACCGAATCATAAAGTGCATCTCTTAACTCGTCCGTGTTGTCTTCCAATGCCTCCTGTACCAGCTTATCCGTATTGTCCAGAACAGAATATTCCTCTGCACTGATCGTAGCTGGTTGGTAGGTCAATGTACACGCTGCGGCGGTGGACAATGCCAACAATGTTGCGATTTGTTTTTTCATAAAAATCTTCCTTTCATGTATAAATTACAACAATACACCTCATGTGTGTTGCTGCGATTACCCTTACAATTCAATTATTACCTTATAGATATAAGGTCTCCCTCTTATCAAGATTATAACATATTTTTGCAAATAAGTCAATGTCATTTGCGTAGTTGGTATGTTTTTTTGCGTAGTTGGTAGTTTTACAGCATTTTTTTGCATTAAAGCATCCAGGATTAACCAGATTATTTTGTTGAGCAAAGAAATGGTATGCCCATAAAGGACATACCGTTTTTTCATGTTCTCATCCTCATCTCTACATACTTTTCCACTGACTCAACCGGCACCTTATATCTGTTACCCTCTTTGAACCCTTTTAACTGTCCTGTTTGCAAAAGCTTATAAAACGTACTCCTGCCAATCTTCAAAATCTCCATGACCTCTTCTCTTGTAAGTATCTCCTTTGTTGTAAGCATATGCGACCTCCTATTTCCGTTAATGCTCATTGACATATCTCTCAATTTCTGCCGCAGGGATCAGCGTTTTTCTGACGCTTAATCTCTTGCACTGCAATTTGCCCTGTTCGATCAGTCTATAAACCGTATGCACACTCAATCCCAGCATATTTGCTGCCTCGCTAACTTTCAGCAAGTATTTTGTTTCTGTGTACTGTAGAGCTACCATAATTATCACCTCCTGCTCTTTACGAATATGTTCGTATTTTTTTGGAGCATTTGGTGTTTTTTCATACGGCTTGCTTGGATACACAGTCTTTTTTATGGGATATTATGTGTGATTTCAAGTTATATCTGATTTCCACAAGTTATCCCAGTTTTCCACGAAAAGAAAAAATGACTGAATTGCTCGGAATTTGAAAATCAAAATAATCCGATGCAATCCAGTCATTTGGTTGCCCTATTTCTCGTACCCTTCATAATAATACGATTGTTCGATTCCTTTGAAAATTACTTCTCTGTCATTGACCTTATCCGTCAAATTCTGTTGTATCAGAAACCGCAGTTCCAGGTCGTTTACCGTACTTCTTTCCATTGCCTGCAAATACTGTACCTTATCAATTTTCGCCCAGTCCGTCACTTTGCCCAGACGCTTTTTGAGGATCATGTCCAGCCAGATTCTTGTACTTCTGCCATTGCCCTCCATGAACGGGTGTGCCACATTCATTTCCACATATTTTGCGATAATTTCCTCAAACGTGTTTTCAGGCATCTTCTCGACTGCCGAAAGAACCGCATCTAAGTACAAGCTGTTTGCAAAACGGAAATTGCTCTTTGCAATATTCAAGGTTCTGATTTTTCCGGCAAAATCATACAGCCCGTCAAAAAGGAACTTGTGTATTGACTGCAAACCTTTTACTGTACCAACTTCTATTCTATCGATCTCACCGCTTATAAATAACTGCTTGGCTTTCTCAAAACTCTCTCGGTCAATTTCTCTTGTCGTCATTGTTGTTCCTTTCTCTGTAATATCAGAAATCACTCTATCTCTATTATACCAGAATGCTCTCATTTACACAACAGCATTTTCAATTAAGCCTCTCACAACCCACTCCACACCCCCACTGAGAACAAGCCATTTCGCCACAATGCAGCCAAAACAAAAATAGGCTCAATCACACTGCCACAGCATCAGAAACGCCTTGATACCCAGTTCCTTTCTCAGAACCATATTGTGTTATCCAGGACTTATCTCCTGTAACTCGTTTGATGTAGTCCAGAAAAGCATACAGCTCTGATCTGTTCCCTGCGAACATTGCCCCATCTATATAGCTGACCGAGTTCATAACAAAATGAGCGTGATAAACCGACGAACAACCACCATATTTCTTTGAGCAGGGCTTTCGATGTATTGCGTAAACGATCTGATACTTGTCCGAGAAATAAGAGGCAATGCTCCGGCTCATAGATTCCGCCCGCTCATAATTATCACCCCAAGTCGATCTCGCATCATACACGACAATAAAATGAAATGCCGGATTTCCACTGGTCTTACCGAAATATCTCTTCACAGAAAGAAACTGCTCGTAAGCATTGTATATATCCACGTTTGGACTATATCGTTTATCATAGTCCGTATGTATGCCCATTGTGTAATTCAGAACGTTATACAGATATTGCAGTTCATCACTCGTGTTTCTGATCACTTTAAAGATTCCCATACATCTAATCCTCCCTCTACAAACAAGCCCATTTTTTGCTGCAAGTTCTCGTACTTTTCTTGCGGCGATACAGAAGTAAATAGGCCATCCAGATCATGTGCTTTCTGCCGCAGTTCCTCTTTTCGAATATATTCCGTGCTGTCAATACTGTCTGCAATCTCAAGCACCATATTCACAAGCTCCTGCATCCGAACTGCCATTTGTGGTGTAATACTATTGTTTCCATGTACGGCACAATCCACCATATAACTGCTAAACGTCAGATTCTTTTCCTTTGCTTTTTCTTCAATTTGTTGTACTTGTAACGGGGAAAGCTTAATGCTCTTTGTAATGGATTTCTTTTCTTTTTCACTTCTCATAATAACGTCCTCCTTCTGATTATATATAATACAATCATGTAATAGTGATATATACTGATATACTACATACTCTATTATGTTATATATGATAACAATATATATGTATACTACTATATATATATCTACTATGATTGATTACTAAGCTGCATTTTATTGGTTGATAATGATTATTATTTTACAAATTCTGCAAGACAGAGGTAATGGTAATACCTCTGTCTCCCTACATCTGATTTGGCTATATTTGTACCGATATGACTGTATAATAACTGATCTGTCTCGATTCAGCTTTACTTTTATGTTAGGTCGTTTGTAGAAAAAAGTAATACTTTTTTTCGTGAATTATATATTATTACGGTGAATCTGTGCCAGGTACTGATGATACGATCATGTCGACCGCATAGAAAAACCGCCTTCGGGCGGAACATAGGGACATAACAAATCAGCAAAAGGAGGGAAAAAGATGTTTCAGAATAAGCGATTTTTGACCAGAGGCGTACAGGCAGAAATTCCGATGGAGCTGCAATTGTTTCTGTGGAACTGCATCGACCAGCTACCAGAAGAACGAGATTACTTTCAAGTCTTTGAACTGAAAGAAATTGACGGAAAGCAGCACATCCACCACTTTTCCGAACAGCCGGAATACAGTCAAGACTACATGATTGACTTAGCAAACCCAATCAATCAAAAGGTCTATGTTATTGACGACACCGACCATTCTACCATGCTCTTAGCAGAAGAATATTAGCCCAAAACACAAAGCCCTACCGATTCCATTCGGTAGGGCTATTTTCATTTTACGGAGGAAAAACAAATGAGTGAAGAAGTAAAAACAACCGAAGAAACCTTGTATTGTGAGTGTTGTGGCTGTCTTATCGATGACAATAACTACACCGAGTGGAACGGGCAAATTATCTGTTCTGATTGCCTGGAAAACCACACCACCACCTGTGAATGCTGTGGGGAACGCATCTGGGACGAGGATGCCTATGGCGATAACGACATTACCCTTTGCAGTCATTGTTACCATCACAACTACACCAGATGCAGTTGCTGCGACGCTCTTTTGCACGAGGATGATGCTTACTATCTGGACGGCGAAACATACTGCCGTGACTGCTACGAGGACGAACGAGAGGAAAGCAATCTGATTCACGAATACGGTTACAAACCGAATCCCATTTTCTACGGCGAAGGCAACCGTTACTTTGGCATCGAACTGGAAATCGACGGAGCTGGCAGAGATGATGATTTTGCGGAAGAACTGCTGGACATTGCAAACGCTCACGCTGACTTACTTTACATCAAGACAGACGGCTCGCTGGATGATGGCATGGAGCTGGTTTCCCATCCCTGCACCATGGACTATCACATCAATGAGTTCCCATGGGAAGATATTATGCACCGTGCCGTTCGTCAAGGCTACCGTTCGCATCAGACAAGCACTTGCGGCTTGCATCTCCATGTGAACCGAAACGCTTTTTCCGACAATCAGGAAGAACAGGATGAGGTGATCTCCAGAATCCTGTATTTTGTGGAACATCACTGGAATGAGCTTTTGAAGTTTTCTCGCCGTTCGGAATACACCATGAACCGCTGGGCGGCAAGATACGGCTATGAACATACCCCAAAAGCAATCATGGACAAGGCAAAAAAGGGTGGAAACGGTCGCTATGCTGCTGTGAACCTTTGCAATTACCACACCGTGGAATTTCGTTTGTTCCGTGGCACACTCAAGTACAACACGTTTATCGCCACCATTCAGCTAGTCAACCGTATCTGTGACGCTGCCATGTACAACACAGACGATTCCATTGCAAAATTGTCATGGTCGGATTTTGTGGCAGACATTACAGAGCTAGAATTGATTCAGTATCTGAAAGAACGTCAGCTGTACATCAATGACAAGGTAGAAGAAACGGAGGAATATTGATATGTGTGCATTATTTGGTTGGCTGGATTACAAAGGCGTTGTGTCGGACAGACTGTTGAAAAAGCTGACACAGGCTCTGGCAAATGCGGCGGAAGAACGAGGAACGGATGCGTCTGGCATTGCCTATGTGAAAGGCGGCAAGGTGACGATTTTTAAGCGTCCGAAACCTGCCCACAAGATTCGCTTTAATGCCCCCAACGGCACAAGAGCGGTTATGGGACATACGAGAATGACCACACAGGGCAATGAAAAGTTCAACTACAACAATCACCCGTTCTATGGTCATGCCGATGTGGACTTTGCCTTTGCTCACAATGGTGTGCTGTACAATGATAAAGAACTCAGAACCGAAAAGCACCTGCCGCAAACGCAGATTGAAACTGATAGCTATGTTGCAGTACAGCTGATTGAACAGCAGAATAAGCTTGACTTCGATTCACTCAAAAACATGGCAGAGTTAGTTCAGGGCAGTTTCTGCTTTACCGCTCTGGACGAGAACAACACGCTGTATCTGGTGAAAGGGGCAAATCCCATGTGCCTGCTCCACTTTGCAGAGCTTGGGCTTTACATCTATGCCTCAACCGAAAGCATTCTGAAAAAGGCGTTGCAGAAGTCTGGTTTCCACAAGTATCGATTTGAAGTGTTGCATGTGGAAGAGGGCACGATCTTGAAGATCGATCGCTATGGCTTTCTGACCTGCTCCACCTTTGAGGTGCAGGAAAATTTCCGGTTCAGCAAGTGGGCTGATTGGTATGACGAGTTGGAAGAGGAATATTACACGCAGCAAGAGGAGTTGCTGTTGGAGATGTGCAGCTGCTACGGCGTGACAGAAGATGACGTTCTCCTGCTGTTGGACTACGGCTATTCTGCCGATGAGATCGAGGAGATTCTGTGTGACAGCAACTTGCTTTTGGAGACGATCAACGCCATTCAAAGTGAAGAGATTTTTGCACAGCAGTAATTACAAGAAGAACCGTTCCAAAAAGTGTACTTTCTGGGACGGTTCCTTTTTTCTCGAAAACCTGTGCCAAAAAGTCCGTTTTTGACTTTTGAGACGTTCCAAAAGCGGCAGGACTTTTTGAGACAATTCAGAGGTGTTTTTATGGACAACAGAACATTTGGCTATGCCCGTGTTTCCAGCAGGGAACAGCACGAGGACAGACAGATCGAGGCTCTCACAAATTATGGCGTCAGCAGGGACAATATCATTGTGGACAAATGCTCCGGCAAAGACACTGAGCGTGAGGGCTATCAGTATTTGAAAAAGCAAATTCTCAGGAGCGGCGATACGCTGGTGATTAAGGAACTGGACAGACTCAGCAGAAGTAAATCTGACATCAAGCAGGAACTGGAGTTTTTCAAGTGCAAAGGCATTCATGTCAAAATCCTCGACATTCCCACTACATTGACCGACTTTCCACCAGAACAAATGTGGGTCATGGATATGATCAATGCGATTTTGATTGAAGTGCTTGGGAGCATTGCAGAGAATGAACGCCTGAAAATCAGACGCAGACAGCGTGAGGGGATTGATGCGGCGAAAAAGAAAGACATCAAGTTTGGGCGGCCAACGCTGGAACTGCCCGAAAACTGGGAAATCGTGATGCAGGCTGTTGAGGCAAAGCAAATCACCGTATCCCAAGCCATCGGTCAACTGCATATCTCCCGTTCTTCTTACTATCGGCTAAAGCAACATCAATAAAATGATTTGGTGTAACATTTATTGTCAGAGGCTCCTTGTGAACCTCTGACAATTATTTTTTCAAAAGATTATTTGATGATAAGGGGAGGGCTTGGCGTCTGCCCTCCCCTTAAACCCCACCACGCCCTTGACTGCGGCTTTGCAAGCCTTGTCAATTCCTCTACAGAAAGAATTGGCTGCGATGATAAACCTGCCATAATACAATTGAGTGGGATACATTATATTTTGGTTCCACGTTCCAGGTGTTCTTTGCGTTTGAAGACAAAACAGGTTTCCCTCTTGCAGACTGTCTTATTACTGTATCCTGTCCCAATTCTACGATCAAACTTGATTAAGACTTGGAACCTGGAACAGTTATACCATCATACCCTAAATTTTATTTTCAAATACTATATTTTCTGCTTTCTCTATATATAAGCCGAATGAAAAAGTACTTTTACAAAAAATAATTTCAATGAGATCGGAAACAATTCCCGTGTTGAAAGCAAGCAAGGTTCAAAGAACCGCAGGCTTGCTTGGTGGAATCAGAGATCTTTCTCTGATTCCGTGTGGAAAGGGGAAATCTCTACTCCTATTTTTTACAAAGCAAATAAATTTTTTGCATTTTTTTATCGATTTCATCAAATTCATCTTCATTAAGCATAGTTACATACTGTTTATTTATATCGAGACGTGTATTTTCATTTAAAACACACAAACCAAACTGATGCAAGACGGCTGAATAAAATTCTAGGTAATCTATACATAATCTTAGATTTTTAGAAAATTTAGTAAATAAATCGAGGTGAGCACCAGAATACTCTTGGAACTTATGTGTTTTTTTAATTGTCTTAGAAACTATTTCATAGGCCTTGGCAAGAAACTCATATTCTATCATATTGTCATCGTTACATTTTACTGTTTTCCTGTATCTCCACTTGTAGATTATATTTGCAGTAAGTAGATCTGCCATAGTCATTTCAAAACCATCGAGGAAAGTTCTGGAACCTTCTTCAATACGAATACCAATAGCATCATATATGTCTGTTACAGCATCATCAGACGATATGTAATTTTTAGTTATTAAATCTTCTCTTTCATGTACGATGTCTACTTGGTCTGCATGATCTAATAATTCTATGACCTTATACAATCCTTTGTAACTTAAATTTGCGTAGTGCTCTATTGTTCTACTGATATCTGTAGTTCCTGTTGCAAAACAAGGATTCAGATCATAAATCATTTTATAATATTGAAATATTTTAGCTGTATATCTGTTGAATTCCCAGATAAGATCAAAATTATAAATCAGTGGTGTGTCATTTGTTATATTATCAACAGAAGATATGATTATTTTCATAAAGGTTTTATTTACAATTACATCTTCTATTTCACTTTCACCTTCGAATATGTGCAGCAATTTTTCGATTATATCATATATTTTATCTATCTTTTCACCAGCGTTTTTGTCATCTTTTTTTACTTTCAGCATTGACAGATTATAATCAAATAAAGTCATCAAAGCGGCGACGCATCTATTTGCAAAGTCATGTGGTTCAATGGGTAACTTTTCAGGTGATTTTTTAGTTTCACCTGGGTCAATAGTTTGTAAGTCAGGGTAGAGGTAAAATTTTACACGGCACAGTATTGCATTTATTACTCTTGCGGTTAATCTTGCTGTCTCCTTTTTATTTTTTAGGTGATCACGTAGTGTACCTCCATGAACAATATAAATTTTCGGTTTGCAGTCAAGTGTCGTTTCTGTTTGAGATTCTACATAGTTACCTGTCGTTTTACCTGAAAATACAATATCAACGATTGTATTAACTACATCAAATTGTCTCATGTTTAATCCTTTCTAACCGTATATTTTTATGGTTTAGATAAAAAAGTGATTCTCATTGTACAAAATGCACAATAAAAAACCAGAGATTTATCATTATTTGTGTAAAAGTGTTGCAAGAATAATTGAGTTCTGTTATAATACACTTACAGCTCAAGCAGCTGGCATCTTTACAATTAAATAAAGGAGGAAAACAAGATGAATGAAACAAATTCTCATTTACCCCCTGTGCAGGGTGGAAACGGATTGTTTGTACCAATCACACTTGAAGAGATGGCAAAAAGTCCTGAAATCTTTGGAAGAGCAGGCGCAGTGTGTTCAGAAGTGGCAGGAACTCCACCTGTCGTTTCTCAAGAACTGCAAAACGCTGTGACTGAGCCAAAAGTCCAGAGACTGAATTGTGCAAATGCTAGTGAGATATTTTATCTGGTGGTAAACACACTCAATCAGCAAAAACCTCTATGGCGGTACCAAAACCACTTTTACATGAAGGAGAACAATGTATATGTTCCTTACAATAAGAAGGTCTTCATATGCAGAGTGTATTCTGATGTTACAGCGCTTGGCTATGAGTTCACACAGCCTGCCATTTGCAGTATTACAAATGAGTTGGAAATGCGAGCTGATCTGTACCAAGGAGAGCCAAATGACGAACGCTATACCTATTGCTCGAACGGCTTTCTGAATAACCGCACAGGATTGTTTGATATTGTTTCTGATTACTTTCCGACCATTCAGCTTACCGGGGCGTATCTGGGATCTGGCCCGCAGTATCATCCTAACATGGACCGTTTCATGTCAACTCTGTTTGCTGGAGATAAGACGCTTGAAGAGAGAGCATACCAGATCATTGGCTACTGTATCAGCAGTGACGCTCATGCGAAACGCTTTTTTGTTTTCCCTGGTGCTTCTGGAGATAACGGTAAATCTACCTTTATCCACCTGATACGCAGCTTGCTAAGTCCTTCTGCAGTCAAAGGCTTATCCATGAAAAATCTGCTTGGCGGCAATTTTGCAATGTCAGAGATTCAGGAGGCACGGATCAACGTTAGCTCTGATGAAGGCGCCTTGGAACTCAATACAGATCAGCTGGCAAAGCTAAAGAGCATCTCTGGACATGACCGGCTTACGGTTGACAAGAAAAATTCGAATCAGGTCAGCTTTACGTCTACTTGTAAGGTCATTATCGCAAGTAATCACAATATTGGTATGGCGTACAGCAGCAGTGACAGCGCCATTGCTCGCAGAATCTGCACACTGCCATTTGATGTGAAGATCCCGAAAAGTCAGCAAAATCCGAACATTGTTTCAGAGATACTGGGGTCTGAATTGAATGCGGTCACAACAGAGGCTTTGAATGCGTTTTTCAGACTGAAAGCAAATGGCTATCACTTTGCCGGTGACGATGCCGGGCTGGATGACTACGCTCTGCAATTCACGCCGATCAATGCGCAGTATCACAACATAGAACGTTTTGTGCAGTGTTATGTGAGATCTATGCCCGGTAATTTCGTGCTGACAAAAGACTTGTACGATGTTTTCCAGCATTGTCTCGACTTTAACTGTGATGTATTCAAAGATGTGACAGGCTTTTCACAGGCATTAAACAATTACCTTCTCTCGAATGGATACGTTGTAAAAAAAGTCAAAAAGCATCAGGGAAACGGATATGAGGGCATAGCCATTTCTAATTCATAAACCGAAAGGAGTAAAATGTTATGATGAGAACGATTAAAGACTTGAAATCAAAAACATCTTCAATGGAGTCCGACGGTGTGTATATCATGCCGTTCAATCCGAAGTATGAAAAAGATGAACTTGAAGAAAGAATGCTGAAAGTAGTAGAGGAGCAACCGAGCGTTGCTCTACGATTCTTATGTTTGATTGGCGATTATAAAGTTGGCACCTCAAAGCAGTATATCAGTCAGATCATTGATTCGAACGATATTCCAAACTTGGGAGAGTCAATGCTTATCGTCTCTCCAACTGGTTCTGGCAAGACAAGCGCAGTAATCAAGATGATCAAGCACACCTCAATGCCGGTCATCTATGTGACCAACAGAAAGATGGCGCTTTGTCAGTTCAAAAAGGACGATATCAAGGCATCGAAAGGACTAGATGTTCCTGCAGAGTTGCTTGACAGCATTTCCTTGGGAGAGAACATCATCGCCATTACCTATCAAGAACTTGCTGAGACAACGTATAAGTATAAAGGCAAAAAATACCTCCTCATACTTGACGAAGTCCATTGTCTGCTGGAAGATGCTAATTTCTCAGTGTACGCAGAGAAAATCATTCGGTATCTGAAAGCAAATCGTGACAATACCGCTAGAATTTACCTCACGGCAACACCAGATGCGGTTACTCCTGTGATAGCGGAAATAGAATGTGAATCAGGACAAGAGCAGGCGCTTTTTGCAATGGACTGGGATACCAATGTAAAATCTGTTTTCCATGCGTATGCTTCGTACAAAACAAGATTGAAGATGGTTTACTCGATGGAAAGCAATTGGAACTATATCAACTTCAAGCTATACACCCCAGACGACACAAAGGAACTTGCTGATTATATCAAACGAGAAAATGAGCAGGGCACCAAAAGCCTGATCTATGTAAATGATATCAGCAAGGGAAAAGTGCTTCAAGAAGTGTTAGGCAATACCCAGCACATCTACTCAGATGAAGACAAACGTGCAGAAATTGCAGAGATCGCTCAAAATGAGAAATTTTCAGATCGAAACCTGATCACCACCAAGGTGGCTGAGAACGGAGTGTCCTTGCACGACGATGAATTGAATCTGATCGTTGTCGAAACACTGGATCCAATCACACTAAAGCAGGTGATTGGCAGAGCGAGAGTCAACCGCAAGAATCCCAGAGAGATCACGGTTCTTATTCCTGACTACTCTATGACCGACATCGGCAATGCGATTGCAAGTGCAGAGCAGCAAATGAAAATGGTCAAAGAGGTCAAAGCAGATCCGGATCTGGCATTGGAGTATGCAGCGAAGTATCCTGCGCTCGTATATTACGACAGTAAAGTAAAGCACCCTGTTGTAAATACAATGGCAGAAAAGGCGCTTGCGTATCAGATTGCCTTCCTCAGAGGCTTGCGAAAAGACCCCGAAAAGCCTCATGCCTTTGCCCAGGCTGTCCTTGAACTCTATGGCAAAAAGCCAGTCATCTCAGACGATATGTTCCTGTACTATGACAGAATCCTTGACTTCAAGACGAAGGCTGCAGAGGCTTTTGATACATACAAGAACTCTGAGAAGAACGCCGAGTGCCTTGACAGCCTCAAAGCAAAGCTGAAGGTTGCCTGCAACAGCACCAAGGTTTACAATGATGGCAAACAGCTCACTAGCAACATTCAAATCAGTACGGTCAATGACATACTGAAGGCAGCAGGAATTGCGTACGAAATAAAGGCAAAAGTTGAAGTTTTCAACATTAGCTCTGTCTAATTATACCATTACCTATAAGCACTTGTCAATAGGGGAGAATGATTTTTCTATTGACAGGCACTATTATTTCAGTTGTATACTATAGTTATGACAGAATAATCTGGCTATATCTAAAAGGAGGAATTTAACATGGAAACACCTAAATTTACTGGACGAAACGTCCCTATCACCGAAATCGCAAAAGCAACCGGCAAGAGCCAGCAGTTTATACGCATTGGCATTCAGAAACGTATCCTTCAATTTGGATATGCCCTCAAACAAGAAGGATCCAGCGAATACAATTACTTCTGCCCAGACAAAAAGGTATGGGAGGAGACCGGCTATTTTAAGGATATGAGCAATGACGACGTAGTATAAAGTTGTTTAAGGCAAAGAAGGGAGATGATGCCAATGAAACTGGGAAACGGCGTTGGCACAGTTTATAAGCTGTCCGGCAAAAGACGTAATCCGTATATCGTACGCAAAACAGTCGGATGGGAGATCGATGTGGAAACAGGCAAGTGCAAACAGGTCTGCGTTACCATCGGTTATGCTCCGACAAGAGCAAAAGGTCTTGAGATGCTTATGGAGTACAACAAAAATCCATATGACATTGCGGTATCAAAGATCACTTTTTCTGAGGTGTTCGACAAATGGGCATCTGAGAAATTTCCGACGATCTCGGAATCGAATGTAAAGGGCTATCAGGCATCCTATAAGGCTTGTCAGCCGCTGCATAACCGAGTATTCAAGGATCTGAAACTGATGGATCTGCAGAGCGTTGTAGACACCTGCGGAAAGAATTATCCCACACTTCGTAAATTGAAGGTGCTGCTGAACCAGATGTACGACTATGCTATGAAGTACGAGCTTTGCAGCAAGGACTATTCACAGTACGTGAATATCCAGAAATTCAAGAACAAGAATCCAAACAAAATGGATCGCACGCCGTTCACAGAAAGCGAGATCCAGGCTCTTTGGATGCAGAAGGACGATATCTATGCGCAGATCGTACTGATGCTGATCTACAGCGGTGTGCGTGTGTCAGAACTGCTCGACTTGAAACGTGAGGATGTTCACATAGACGAGCATTGTTTCAACGTTGTGCATAGCAAGACCAGCAGTGGCATCAGAATGGTTCCGATACATGACAAGACCTATCCCATATTCCAAAAGTGGTATGAAGAGGGCTGTGAGTATTTGCTGCACACACCCGATGGAGGTCACTTTACATATCGCAACTACTACGATTCCTATTGGACTCCTATCATGAAACGCATCGGATGCACGCACAAGCCCCACGATACACGCCATACTTGTATTTCTATGATGGCAGCAAAGAATGTCAATCCTACACTGATAAAGAAGATTGTAGGACATTCAGGCGCAATGTCGGTTACTGAAAAGGTCTATACACACGTAAATGTGGAAGAGCTTTTGGAGGCGATCAATAAGATATAAGAAAAAGCTGAGACTTCGGTCTCAGCTTTTTTATACAATATACAGTTCAATATCGCCTACAGGTTTGACAATGTTTTTATCAAAAAAGGCATCCGTTCAAAGAACAGATGCCTTATTTTTTTGTTAGTTACCTGTTAGTTACGTGTTAGTTACCGCCTAAATAACACCCTATTTTAGGCAAAATCGAAACGACAAAAACGACGCAAAACAGGTGATTTTCAGCACTCCCAAACGGGATAAAATTATCTCTTGGAGAACTGCGGTGCACGACGTGCAGCCTTCAGACCGTACTTCTTACGTTCCTTCATTCTCGGGTCACGAGTGAGGAATCCAGCCTTCTTCAGGACCGGACGCAGTTCCGGGCTGTAAACCAGCAGCGCACGGGAGATGCCGTGACGGATCGCACCAGCCTGACCGGTAACACCGCCGCCTGCAACAGTGCAAACAACATCCATCTTGTCCATATTTTCTGTCAGATTCAGCGGCTGACGAACGATCAGCTTCAGAGTATCCAGACCGAAGTATTCATCGATGCTTCTGCCGTTGATGGTGATGCTGCCGTTGCCCGGATACAGACGAACTCTTGCTACAGAGTGCTTCCGTCTGCCGGTGCCATAATAGTATTTAACCTTAGATTCGTACATCTTTTCTGCTCCTTTCCCTTAGAACTCGCAAACTTCCGGCTTCTGAGCCGCCTGCTTGTGTTCTGCGCCCTTATAAGTACGCAGACGCTTCAGCTGGTTTGCGCCCTGGGTATTGTGGGGGAGCATTCCCTTGACAGCGATCATCATTGCTTCATCTGCTTTTTCTTCCATCATAACCTTATACTGTGTCTTCTTCAGACCACCGATCCAACCGGTGTGCCAGTAATAGTACTTCTTCTCCAGCTTGTTGCCGGTCAGAACTGCCTTGTCACAGTTGATGATGATTACGTTATCGCCGCAGTCAACGTGCGGTGCGAATGTGGGCTTGTGCTTACCACGCAGCAGGTGTGCAGCCTTTGCAGCCACACGGCCCAGCGGCTTGCCGGCAGCGTCCAGCACATACCACTTGCGATCTACTTCGCCAGCCTTCGGCATAGTTGTTGCCATAGTCAATTCCTCCATTGAAACTTCTATCAAAAATAATCTCGATCCCGGAAAAACGGGATCAGGCAGAGGGCAGTTGGGTTAGACTGCACTGCCGGCATTTCGCAAGATTATAACCGGTCTCTCTGACAGTACAAGAACTATTATACCACAGAATCGGGCGAAATGTCAAGCCGAAATCCGCAGTTTTTTTTCGATTTTCAGAGGAAATCGGCTGTGAATTTTGTGCATATTGCCATTTTGCCCGGCAACCCCTTTTGCCGGCTTGCAATTTCCACAGAACTGCGATATAATAGTATAGGCAATTCCGCACAAAACCCGTCGGTTGGCTTTGTACGGTTTTGCCGGTATCGACAGGACTCTGCGGTCACGCAGGAACGGGAGGCAACAAACATGAGACAAGAACCATCTTCGGAGAACTGCCGGCTGGTCTATCTGACACGCCGTGCCTATGAGACCGGAGAGATCCGGCTGCTGCTCCGCACGGACAATGTCTGTGCGGAAAAAGACACCGGCTGGCAGCTGCTCCAGGGCAGCGAGACCGGGCTGGAGCTGTCCAATCCCGGAAACAGCCTGCTGGTCTCTGTGGCACGTGCGCTGGAGATCGAGCCGAAGCTTGCGCCGTTTCTGACCGCAGATACGCCGCCGCAGAAGGCGGCATATGCCTATGACGAAAAAACCGCCGGCTACCGTCCCACCGCATACCCGGAGGACGTGCCGACGGAGATATGACAAAGCGGGCGGAGCGAATGCTCAGCCTGTGATGACATGGCTTGCGTCTGCGTTGGCGAGGATCATATAGTACACCAGACAGGCAAGCATACATATAATGAAAAAAGCGATCACAACACGCAGCCGGAAACGCAGAAACGGTTTCGGCTTGTGGATATCATCAATTCGGTGCAGCTGCTTTTGTCTTTTGCGCATGATACAGGACTCCTTTCTGTGGATGTCGGTATTCCTGTTACTATTATAAAGGATGGCGCAGCATTTTGCAAGCATTATTTTTGCAGCACCGGAATTTGCCTTGACAAAGGAGAAAAACTTATGTGTGGTTTTGTAGGATTCACCAATCATATTGACAACTCAAACGTGGTCCTGGGCGAGATGCTGGATAAGATCAAGCACCGTGGCCCGGACGCTGAGGGTACTTATATTGACGAGGATATTGCACTGGGACACCGCCGCCTGAGCATCATCGATGTTTCGGATGCCGGCACACAGCCGCTGTACAGCGAGGACGGCAATCTGGCGCTGCTGTTCAACGGCGAGATCTATAACTACCAGGAGATCCGCTCCCGTCTGATGGAGGCAGGCTATCACTTTGCCACCCAGACCGACTCTGAGGTGCTGATCTACGGCTACCAGGAGTACGGCGCAGAACTGCTCCAGCAGCTGCGTGGAATGTTCTCCTTCGTGATCTGGGATAAGCGTGAGAAAAAACTCTTCGGCGCAAGAGATTTCTTTGGCATCAAGCCCATGTACTATGCACAGATGGGAGAGACATTCCTGTTCGGCTCGGAAATCAAGAGCTTTCTGTGCCATCCGCACTTCAAAAAGGTGCTGAACACCGCCGCACTGGAAAACTATCTGACCTTCCAGTATTCGCCCTGTGACGAGACCTTTTTCCAGGGCGTGTATAAGCTGCCGCCGGCACACTATTTCACCTATCAGAACGGCAAGTTCGAGATGAAACGCTACTGGGATGTGCATTTCAAGGCAGACCAGAAACCCGACCTGGATACCTGGGTCAACCGCATTTCCGATACCTTCCACGACAGCGTAAAGGCGCATAAGATCGCCGATGTAGAAGTTGGCTCTTTCCTGTCCAGCGGCGTGGATTCCAGCTATGTGGCAGCTATCGCCGATGTGGATAAGACCTTTACTGTGGGATTCGGCACGGAAGAGCGCTACAACGAGATCGGCTGGGCAAAGGGCTTTTCTGAGGTGATCGGCAAGAAGAATTACAACAAGGTCATTTCCCCGGAGGAATACTGGGAAAAGCTGCCCATGATCCAGTACCACATGGATGAACCGCTGGCAGACCCGGCAGCCATTGCCCTGTACTTCGTGTGCAATCTGGCATCCCAGTCGCTGAAAGTCGTGCTGTCCGGCGAGGGCGCAGACGAGATCTTCGGCGGCTATAATGTCTACAGCGAACCGGGCGGGTCTGCCTATGACAAGCTGCCCCGTGGACTGCGCCGTGGCATCGGTCACATTGCAGAGAAAATGCCGGCGCACCGTGGCAGAAACTTCCTGGTACGCAAGGGCAAGGATCTGGAAGAGCGCTTTATCGGCAACGCCTATATGTTCACCCCGGAAGAGCGCAAGGCACTGCTGAAGATTCGCACTAATGCGCCGGATCCCATGGCGATCACCAAGCCGTTCTACGACAAGGTGCAGGATCAGGACGACGTGACCAAGATGCAGTACCTGGATCTCCATATGTGGATGGCGGGCGACATCCTGCTGAAAGCCGACAAGATGAGCATGGCGAATTCCCTGGAGCTGCGTGTGCCGTTCCTGGATAAAAAAGTCATGGAACTGGCAGAACAGATTCCCACACGCTATCGTGTGACACGGGAGGCTGTCACCGACGAAAAGACCCCGTATATCACCAAGTATGCCATGCGTCTGGCTGCCAAGAAGGATACACCGCCGCAGACTGCCAAGACCGCAGCCAAGAAAAAGCTGGGATTCCCGGTGCCGATCCGTGTATGGCTAAAGGAAGACAAGTACTACAGCATCGTCCGGGAACGCTTTGAGAGCGACGAGGCAAACCGCTTTTTCCACACGGAAAAGCTGGTGCGCCTGCTGGACGATCACCGTGCCGGAAAGGCAGACAACAGCCGGAAGATCTGGACGCTGTATATGTTCCTGGTATGGTATCAGATTTACTTCCCGGAGGCTTGTGGCGCATAAGTGCTGCATAAAGGAGGGATAGACCTATGCCAAGCCATGTAACCTATGCCTATATCCGGCAGAATCCCGATATCCGGGAGTATATCCGCCGTGCCGATATGTCCCTGGCGGCGATCGGCTATACGGAGCATTCCTTTGCCCATGTGGAAAAGGCAGCGCACAATGCTGCCATGATCCTGGAGACGCTGCAATACCCGGCACGCCAGGTGGAGCTGGCAAAGATCGCCGGATTTCTCCACGATATCGGCAACGTCATCAACCGGAACGACCACGCCCAGAGCGGCGCAGTCATGGCGTTTCGTCTCCTGGACCGTCTGGAAATGCCGGTGGATGAGATCTGTTCCATCATTTCCGCCATCGGCAACCACGATGAGGGAACGGCACAGCCGGTGGATGCCATTTCGGCAGCGCTGATTATCGCCGATAAAACCGATGTGCGCCGCAGCCGTGTGCGCAATACCGATTTCATGACGTTCGATATCCATGACCGTGTCAACTATGCGGTGGAATATTCCAACCTGCATTTCAGCGATGACCAGAAGTCCATCGTACTGGATCTGACCATTGACACCGAGATTTCTTCCGTGCTGGAATATTTCGAGATCTTCATGGAGCGAATGCTGCTGTCCAAGCGTGCAGCGCTGTTCTTTGACAAGAAATTCAAGATGTACATTAACGGCAGCAATATTTTATAAGAGGTCGTCTTTGTTTGTGAAACTGTACTTTATGATGAAAAATAATTAAAAAGATATATGAAATTACAGGAGTGGATATTTTATCTATGAAGGCGGACAGAAATAAAACAATTGATATTTCAATAGATGAAGGGAAAGAGTATCTTGATAAATGTATTGTTGTCGATGATAAGACAGGTGTAGATACAATTCTCGATAAAACAATAATAGGGGATATGTATACAGTAATTCCATTTCTTCCTGAGAAATTTGTTGATTTGCTGATTGTTGATCCACCATATAATCTCAATAAAAACTTTCACGGGAAAAAATTTAAAAAGATGCCTGATGTTGAATATGAGGAATATGTTGATTCGTGGATTCAAATGTTAATACCATTATTGAAAGATGAAGCATCGGTTTATGTGTGCTGTGATTGGCAGTCAAGTCTTATCATTGGAAATGTCTTGAAAAAATACCTTTATGTGCAAAATAGAATAACATGGCAAAGGGAAAAAGGACGTGGGTCAATTAGCAACTGGAAGAATGGTATGGAGGACATTTGGTTTGCAACTAATGCAAGAAATTACACATTTAATGTTGATTCTGTTAAGATAAGACGGCGAGTGGTTGCTCCATATAAAGTGAATGGAAGACCTAAAGATTGGGAAAAAACCAAAGAGGGGAATTTTCGTAATACTTTTCCTTCCAATTTTTGGGATGATATATCTATTCCCTATTGGTCGATGCCGGAAAACACAGCGCATCCAGCACAAAAATCAGAAAAACTATTGGCTAAATTGATTCTTGCAAGTTCAAATGAAAATGACATAGTCTTTGATCCTTTTTTAGGATCAGGTTCCACTTCTGTAACGGCAAAAAAATTACATCGGCATTATGTTGGAATTGAACAAAACAAGCAATATTGTGTTTGGGCAGAAAAAAGATTGGAAATGGCTGATAAGGATAACACAATACAGGGTTATACAGATGGAGTGTTTTGGGAAAGAAATACAAATGCTCTTCAAAAGAAATTTAAGGAAACGGGACAATTAACGCTATTTGAAGAAGGCAATGACAATGTATAATAAGTTAATTATAAATAGTCTTATAAATTTATTAAAGAAAACAACGGAAAGGTTGATAAAAAGAGTCTCATAGATTTAGTACAAAAGAAATTCTCGCTTGTGAAAGATGGGAAGGTTTACTGCTGTGCAGATTTTTCTATTCGATTTAGCAGTTCAAAAAAGAAACATATGAGCAATACTGTGTTGGCATTATCAAAACTGCAAAAATATGATAAAAAACCTTTTTTCGTTTGCATAGTTACTCCAGATACAAATTATATTTTGCTGGCCAATACAACTTTTTTGAAAAAAATAAGCCATTCATCGAAAGAATTACGAGTGGATAATATTAGAGGAAGCTTTAATGGAACTGATATAATGACACAAGTAAATGGCTTGGAGAATGCGCCTAGTCATTTTGAAGAACTTTTTGCTTTCCATAATGAAACTTCTTTTCAGGAGAATTTAGAAAGATTAGTTGAAGCTACAAATGGAATTGTGGGCAGAGAACAAAAGTTTGAAATAACTCAAGAAAACAAGTTGAAAATTTTATCTGCTGTGTCGTTGACTTGTAATTTTTTGAAATCTACAGAATATGAGACTTTAAGAGAAGATCTAGATGCCAGAGTGCGGTCTGTTCAAGGTGAAATTGCAATTGCATCTTTGATTGATAATGTAAATGTACGTGGACGAGTAATTGAATATCTAATAACGGATAATGGGTCTACATTAAAGGATCAAATTATTTCGGCATTACGAGGAAAGACGGAATTGCCACAATTTCAAACAAGAGATGCGTTGGGAGATTATTCAAGAAGTTTTCTAAAATATCAAACAGAAACAGATATAAAAACAAAGGTGATGTTTTTAGCGGGAAATCCGAAAGCCTATAATGTTGATAAACTATTGGAATTTTTAACAGAAGAAAAAGCCGTCTATATGATATATATTCTTGGAATTGACGAGAATGGAAAAATCACATCACGTCTCTGTTCTGTTTTTGATGAACGGCTTATAGAAAATACAAGCATCATTCATCATTGGGCGGGAAGAAACAGGCGAGGGGTAGCCCAATTTAAGGGTGAAGCATTGTCTCAGATATTATTAGAAAAGAATTTTCCTGTTGTTGATGAACAGGCTGCAAAGCGTTTTCTAACGATGCTAATAGAATTGTAGAATTCATTTGGCGATTTGCCAATGGATAATATAGGAAATAGGATGAATAAACTGATTTTTATCTGGAATTCATCCAAAAACAACGGAGGTACAATATCATGATTTCACCGTATCCGCATCTGATCGACCTGAACGATTATCCTGTTTCCTGGTGGAAACAGGTGGTAGACCTGGGAGAGCAGATCAAGAATCACCCGGAGATCTACGCAGGCGCCTGCAGCAACAAGATCATGGCGACCCTATTCTATGAGCCGTCCACCCGTACCCAGATGTCGTTCCAGACTGCAATGCTGCGTCTGGGCGGCAGACTGATCGGTTTCGATAACCCGGCAAACTCGTCCGTCTCCAAGGGAGAGACCTTGAAGGACACCACAAAGATCGTCAGCGGCTATGCGGATATCCTGGTCATGCGCCATCCGGTTGCCGGTGCGGCAAAGGCTGCGGCGCTGTCCGCAGACTGTCCGGTCATCAACGCCGGTGACAGCGGTCACCTCCACCCGACCCAGACGCTGACCGACCTGCTGACCCTGAAATGCGAAAAGGGCAGACTGGATCATCTGACCATCGGTCTCTGCGGCGATCTCATCAACGGCAGAACGGTACACTCTCTGCTGAAAGCAATGTCCTGCTTTGAGGGCAACCGTTTCATTCTGATCTCCACACCGGAACTGGGTCTGCCGTCCTATGTCAAGGATATTCTCAACGCCAGCAACTGCGAGTATGAGGAGATCTCTTCTCTGGAAGAGGCACTGCCGCAGCTGGATGTGCTGTACATGACCCGGATCCAGCAGGAGCGCTTTGCCAGCCGTGAGGAATATCTGGCACAGAAGGACACCTATATCCTCACCGTCAAGAAGATGCAGGCAGCGAAAAAGGATCTGATCGTACTGCATCCGCTGCCCCGTGTAGACGAAATTGAAGTGGCTCTGGACGATGATCCTCGTGCCATGTACTTCAAGCAGGCAAAGTATGGTATGTACGTCCGCATGGCGCTTATCATCACTATGCTGAACCTGGACACCCACACCACACTGCTGCACGGCAAGACCTTCCCCGGCGCAGCCTGCAAGAACCCCAACTGCATCACCTGTACAGAGACATATCTCCCGAAAAGCTTTATTCCGCTGGGCAATTCTCTGCTGGAATGCGAGTTCTGCAACGAGCGCCTGCTGATGGAACACTGAATTTCTGAATAAGCGAAAAGCATCATTTCCCGACTGCATACACGATTGGACTGGCGTGCGGCAGTCGGGGAACGATGCTTTTTTTGCACAAATATATGGCTGTTTCATGATTGAATTGTACAAATTCTTCACGAATCCGGTTTATTTTCTGTGATTCCCCTTGCACAAAAATTTGATTTGTGCTATACTAAAAGGGTAGAAACTTCCTGTGGAACGGCAGAGGTCACCCTGCCGGATGGAACCGCCTTTCGGCGATGCGGCAGATGCCGAACGCCGGAATACACAGCAGAAACCACAGTCCGGTGAACGGCAGACAGATCTGCCCATAGAGGTTTAGCGGCATATCGCTGTAGTCCCACACGTTCCATCCCATGACAAGATTGTCCGCAACGCCCACGGTGAATTCCAGCGCCGTGATGAGCAGAGCGCCGCAGAGACACTGGAGCAGCCGGGTCTTTGGCGGCGCAGCGGCACGGATCAGATAGAGTCCCACGGCGGCGGCACCGCCGGTGAGGGTCATGGTCCAGTGGGTATATCCACGGCATACAATTTCCAGCAGACTATAGGTAAAAGCCCCCAGCAGAAAGAACCAGCAGAGTTCATAGGGCTTGTGATGCAGTTTCAAGGGATCACCTCTTTGTTTTGATGCTGTCTGTAGTCTGCGCTGAAAACCAAAAAATATACAAAGCGGCATCGCCTGCAACCGAAAAAACGATGCTGTAACTATCTGAGGAGGTATCACAATGCGAAAAAGTGGTATTTTGATGCACATTTCCAGTCTGCCGTCTGAGTTCGGCATCGGCAAGCTGGGCGATTCGGCTTATATGTTTGCCAACTTCCTGCGGGACTGCGGTGTCCAGGTGTGGCAGATCCTGCCGCTTTCGCCTACCAGCTACGGCGATTCTCCGTACCAGTCCTTCTCCGTCCACGCCGGAAACCCCTACTTTATCGACTTCCAGCGCCTGGAGAAAAAGGGCTATCTTGCGCCGCCGGACTATGCGGATATTAACTGGGGCGATGATCCCCGCCGGGTCGACTACGCCAGAGTGTATAACTACTGTTTCCACGTACTCCGGACCGCATACAGCCGTTTCCGGAAGGACGATCCGGGCTATCTGACCTTCTGCGAGGCACAAAAGGCATGGCTGCCGGAATACGCCCTGTTTATGGCGCTGAAAGATGCCCATGAGGGAAAGCCCTGGTATCAGTGGGAACCGGCGCTGGCGCAGCGTGACTCCAAGGCACTGGAAAAGGCAAAGGAGACCTATGCCGACCAGATCGACTTCTACAGCGTGCTGCAATACTGGTTCTACCAGCAGTGGGGCGAACTCAAGACCTACTGCAATCTGAACGGCATTTCCATTGTGGGAGATATTCCCATTTATGTGGCATATGACAGCGTGGATGTCTGGGCAAATCCGGAGCTTTTCCTCCTGGACAAAGAGCGAAAGCCCATCGACGTTGCCGGCTGTCCGCCGGATGTCTTTTCGCCCACCGGTCAGCTGTGGGGCAATCCGCTGTATGACTGGGCATATCACAAGGAGACCGGCTTTGCCTGGTGGATCGACCGCCTGAAGAGCGCATCCACGCTGTACAACACCGTGCGCATCGACCATTTCCGTGGATTCGAAAGCTATTATGCCATCCCTTACGGCAACAAGACCGCAGAGATCGGCGAGTGGCGGAAAGGTCCGGGCATGGCGCTGTTCGATGCGGTCAAGGCATCGCTGGGCGATCTGTCCATCATCGCCGAAGACCTGGGCTTTGTGACGCCGGAAGTGCGCAAGCTGCTGAAAGACTCCGGCTATCCGGGCATGAAAGTACTCCAGTTCGCCTTTGACGACGACCCCAAGAGTACCTATCTGCCCCAGAACTTTGAGACTTCCAACTGTATCGCCTATACGGGGACACACGATAATATGACGCTCCGTGGCTGGATCCACGGTTCGCCGTCAAAGACCATCGCTTTCGCCAAGCGCTATCTCCACTGCCGGAGCGCAAACGATCTGCCGGCAGCCATCCTGCGGCTCACCTGGAGCAGCACGGCAAAGCTTGCGGTGGCACAGATGCAGGATTTCCTGGATGCCGGACCGGAGGGCAGAATGAACACACCGTCCACTACCGGCGGCAACTGGCAGTACCGCACACTGACCAGCGACTTTAACCCCAGACTGGCAAAGCGGATCTACCAGCTGAATGAACTGTACAACCGCCTGCCGGAGGAGACAGCGCCCAAGCCGCTGTCGAAAAAACGGCAGAAAGCAGCAGAAAAGGCAGCAGAGAAAGCTGCTGCGGTAAACGAATCCATGAAACTGAAGAAGAAGGAGAAGAAGTCATGATGAATAAGGAAGAACTGAAAAGCGGCATTCTGAACGCCCTGCACGGAATCGACCCCAAGACGGCAACTCCGCAGCAGCTGCACCAGGCGCTGGGTGAAACCATTATGGAGGCAATCGCACCGGACTGGAACAAGAGCATGGACGCACACGAGCGCAGCCGCCGTGCCTGCTACTTCTCCATGGAGTTCCTGGTGGGTCGTGCCGTTTACAACAACCTGCTGGTGCTGGATGTGATGAAAGAGGCTGAGGCCGCTTTTGCAGAACTGGGCGTTTCGCTGGCAGACCTGGAAGTTATCGAAGATGCCGCTCTGGGCAACGGCGGTCTGGGCAGACTGGCTGCCTGCTTCCTGGACAGCGCAGCAACGCTGGATCTGCCGCTGGATGGCTATGGCATCCGCTACAAGTACGGTCTGTTCAAGCAGTACTTCGAGGACGGATTCCAGAAGGAAGTGCCGGACGACTGGATGCGCTACGGCGATGCCTGGTCGGTGCGCCGGGACGAGGATGCTGTTCTGGTGGAATTCGAGGGACAGACCGTTCGTGCCGTGCCGTATGATATGCCGGTGATCGGCTGCAAGACCAGGCACATCGGCAATCTCCGCCTCTGGCAGGCAGAGCCGGTGCATACATTCGACTTCGACCTGTTCAATCAGCAGAAGTACCTGGAGGCTGCCGCTGAGACCGTCTATGCAGAGGATATCTCCCGTGTTCTCTATCCGAACGACGACACCTGGGAAGGCAAAAAGCTGCGTCTGAAACAGCAGTATTTCTTCTGCGCCGCATCGCTCCAGGACATTCTGAAAAAGCACAAGGCAGTTTACGGCACGCTGGACAACCTGGCAGACAAGCTTGCCATCCAGCTGAACGACACCCATCCGGTCATCTCCGTGCCGGAACTGGTGCGCCAGCTGATGCTGCCGGAAAACGGCTATACCTTCGACCAGGCATTCGGCATGGCAAGAAAGATCTTCCACTACACCAACCACACCGTTATGCCGGAGGCACTGGAAAAGTGGGACTGCAATCTGGTGCAGCAGCTGCTGCCGGCAGTCTATGATATCATTCTGCGCATCGAAGAGCAGTTTATGACCGAGATGTACCAGAAGGGCGTGGACAAGGCGCAGGCAAACCGCATGAAACTGGTGCAGAACGGCATGGTGCATATGGCACATATCGCTGTGTATGCGTCTGCGCACACCAACGGCGTTGCGGCGATCCACACCGAGATTCTGAAGGACTCCGTGCTGAAAGACTGGTACCAGGTTTATCCGGAGCGTTTCCAGAACAAGACCAACGGCATCACCCAGCGCCGCTGGCTGGCACTGTGCAACCCGGAACTGTCCGGACTGCTCACCGAGCTGCTGGGCTCTGACGACTGGAAGATTCGTCTGGACGAGCTGAAAAAGCTGGAGCGCTATGCCGATGACACCGCTGTGCTGGAGCGTTTCCTGGCAATCAAGCAGACCAAAAAGGAACAGCTTGCCGCATATATCGCAGAAAAAGAGGGCGTACAGATCGACCCGAATTCCATCTTCGACATTCAGATCAAGCGCCTGCATGAGTACAAGCGCCAGCTGCTGAACGCATTCTCCATCCTGTACCTGTACTTCGGACTCAAGGACGGCAGCATTGCGGATATCACACCGGTGACCTTCCTGTTCGGTGCAAAGTCTGCGCCGGGCTATCGCCGTGCCAAGGCAATCATCAAGTTTATCCACGAGGTGGCAAAGCTGGTAGAGGCAGACCCGGTAGTTTCACAGAAGATCAAGGTGGTATTTGTCTCCAACTATAATGTTTCCTATGCAGAAAAACTGGTGGCTGCGGCTGATGTTTCCGAGCAGATCTCCACTGCCGGCACAGAGGCATCCGGCACCGGCAACATGAAGCTGATGCTCAATGGTGCAGTTACCCTGGGTACCTATGACGGCGCAAACATTGAGATTGTGGAAGAGGCAGGGGAAGAGAACAACTATATCTTCGGCGCAAAGGTAGAGGAACTGGAAAAGATCATGCCGACCTATGACAGCCGCAAGCTGTTCTCTGAGAATGCAAAGATCCGCCGTGTGGTAGAGACGCTGATCGACGGCACCTGCTGTGACGGCGGCAGCGGCGATTTCCGGGAGCTGTATTACTCGCTCCTGGACGGCGCAAGCTGGCACACACCGGATAACTACTATCTGCTGGGTGACCTGGAATCCTACGTGGCAGCCAAGCTGCGCTGCAACGGCGACTACACCGACCGCATGGCATTCGCCAAGAAACAGTGGCTGAACATCTGCAATGCCGGAAAGTTCAGCTCTGACCGTACCATTGCGGACTATGCCGAAAACATCTGGGATATCCAGCCGGTCAAGGTGGACTGACAGAGACCGTACTGCATGGGAGGTGCTGAAACGTGAGTGGATGGATCGCATTTGGCTGCTTTCTTCTTCTGGGAATCACAGATGCTGTATTTGCGTGGAAACTGAACGGTGAGCCGTGGGCGTTTCTGATGGCTGGTGATCCGAAACTGCCCGACGGAGAATATGTCTATGTGCCGTCCCGCTTTCAACAGGCAGCAAAACTCCTTTGTCTGTTCTATGCCGTTGTCTTTTTCCTGTCGGCATTGGCGGCACTGCTGACGCAGGCGCTCCGGGTGCTGCCCAGCGGCTGGATGGCAGGAATACTGTACCTTCATGGTGCAGTTCTGACGCTGATCGCCTTTGGAATGCTGGCATATCTGGACAGCTACTGTCAGACGAAAAATGAAGTTCTGGTAGAGGCAGAAGAGGGCTAAAGAAAATTTAATTGTACAAGAAAACGCCATGGTATTGCTGCCATGGCGTTTTTGTATGGATTCGTTTTTGAAGATTCCGGTTTACTTCATTTTCTGACCGCAGGAACCGCAGAACTGGCTGTTCAGCGCATTGGGTGCGCCGCAGTGCGGACAGAACTTTGCAGTTGCAGAGGCATCTGTGTTGTCTTTCTTGCTGTCGCCGGTCATTTCTGTGTAGTGGAATTCCGGCTGTTCCGCTGCCGGTGTTTCCACAGGCGCAGCCGGCTTGTCGGTGCTCTTTTGCAGTGCCGCTTTCTTTTGCTTTTTCTTGACGGCGGCGTTGGTGAAAATGCCGATGAGCGCAAAGATCACGCCGTATCCGGCGGGGATCAGTGTTGCCAGAACTGTGGGCTGTACCAGCGTCGGGAGTCCCTTTTTCGTGAAGAGCAGGGCATCCGGCACATGAAACGCCTCAACCAAAAGCAGGGTCACGCCGCAGCCTGCCAGTACCAGCAGTCCGGGAATCGCCGCAGCCCAGCCGTAGCCGGCAAGCATCCTGCCCTTGCGCCAGTGCTTTTTCACTGCAAGGATCAGCCACAGGACAAAGCAGCCAATGGTCAGAACGCCAAAGGTGATGATGCCGGACATTCCGCACAGCATCCGTGCGGCGAACTGCTTGAAACCGCTGCCGACGGCGCTGTCCAGGGCATCGTTCCAGGCGTTTATATCATCGCCCATAGTCCATTCCAGAGACTGGCGGTCTGCCTCAGCAAAAACAACGCCGGTCTCTTTCCGCATGGTGCTGCCCAGGTCGTTCTGCATCAGATCGGCGATATCCTCCACGCTCGCTTTCGGCAGTTCGGAACTGTCGCCGGTCAGATAATCGCTGAGGTCATCCAGATAGTTGCAGAAAAGGGCGTTGAACTCCGGCTGCTGTACCAGCACATCGGCGTATTCTTCCGTCAGATTCGGCGCATCCCAGAAGTACCAGTCATAGAGACACTTTCCCAGCTGTTCGGTTTTGCCGTTGTCTTTCAGCTGTACCTGAGACAGGTCCATCTGGGAAATGGAGCCGGAAAGGGTGTGCTGGGGCAAAAGGCTGTGCAGGATGCTGCTGCAAAGCAGGGCAATGCTGAAAAGCAGTGTCAGCAGAAACAGCAGGATCGAGCCGAACACTGCGCCGGCACGGGACGGTTGTTTCGCCGGTTTCGCCTTTTTTTCCGGAGCAGCGTCTGCTGCCGGTTTGGATTTCTTTTTTGCCATATGGATTCCTCCTATTGTAGCGGTTCTGTTTTGTTTCTATGAAGAAAATTATAGCATAGGAATGCAGTGGGAATGTGTATTTTTTGAAAACTTTACCGGATACACTGCATCATCGGCGATTATGTATACTTTTCCCAGCTGCGGATGCGCTCCCGCATTTCGTCGATGCCCAGCACGCCGCAGGCAAATCCCTTTTTGATAAGGATATCCGGCAGGTATTCGTCATACTTTTCGAACATGGGAATCTCCTTGGGATAGACCAGCTCCATGGGATCAAGGGGCTTGCGCTCCTGTTCCAGCAGCACCTGGAAAAAGGTACGCTTGTCCGCTTTCATCTTGAACTGGATGAAATAAGGTCTGGACGGGGACAGCCCGGTGAGGGTGAGGGATTCGGCGCAGCGTATCTTGAGAAAGCGCTCCATGGCGAGAAAGGCGTACGTCCCCAGCCAGGGGAACAGACACCACATATCGCCGCCCAGACAGATCAGCGGCTCTTCCGTCAGCCCGGAGTTCTGCGCCGTGTGCCGTGCCAGCTGTAATCGTGCCGCCGCATTCTGCATGAGATAGGGATACTGCCTGGATTCCAGCAGCACCCGTTTCATGCGTTCCAGAATTTGGGTGTGGATATCGCCGGGGCATTCGCCGAAGTACGCCGGCACTTTGCCCTTGATCTGTTCGCAGTATACCGTGTGCCGCTTGTGGTCGATCTCGTCCACCACCCAGACATGACCGGCAATGGCGATCTTTTCGCCCACCGGCGGCGGCTGAACGATCGTTCCCAGCTCCTGGGAGTTCCAACGCACGGTGTATTCCACATTTTCCTGGAACACGGCGTAGAACTTATAGGAACTGGTGAGCCGTTCGCCGGCAATGCCCACGATGAGACCGCCGGTCTCAGTGCGCTGGATGTGGTCGATCTCCAGCAGATGCCGCAGCAGGAGCTTGAAATCCTCCTGGGAGACCCGGTGGAAATAGCTGAGCGTCAGCACACGGGATGCCAGTGCCGCCGGTGTCATTTCGCCGCAGGATGCCAGGGTACACATGGTCTGGTGGTAGAGCAGGCTGTAGGGCAGCCGGTCCAGCCGTGGCGGCTCGACCCAGCGCTCTTCCAGATAGACCTGTACCAGGGCAATGCCCTGTAAGAGTTTCCACGGGATGGTGGTGGGCAAAAGCGCCCGTGCCTCCGGCGGATCTTCCCGTATGACGAACCACATCTCCGGCGGCAGATCACGCCGTCCGGTGCGTCCCATGCGCTGTAAGAATGAGGAGACCGTAAAGGGCGCATCCACCTGGAATGCCCGTTCCAGTCTGCCGATGTCGATGCCGAGTTCCAGGGTGGCAGTGGTGACTGTAGTCAGAAACAGGTCGTCGTCCTTCATGGCAGTTTCCGCCGTCTCCCGGTAGGCAGAAGACAGGTTGCCGTGGTGGATGAGAAACCGATCCGGTTCGTGGCGTGCCTCGCAGTACTGCCGCAGGGTCGTGGTGACCGCCTCGCATTCCTCTCTGGAATTGACAAAGACCAGACACTTTTTCCCACGGGTATGCTCGAAGATGTAGCCGATGCCGGGGTCTGCGTGTGCCGGGGCAGTGTCCGTTTTGGGGGCAAGCTCCGGCAGTGCCTGTTCCGGCAGATGCTCTGCCGCTGCCTGCTGATCCTGCACATAGAAATGTTCCATGGACAGCCGCCAGCGCACGCCCTTGCTTTCGATGCGTGGGATCACCGTGCCTCTGCCTGTTCCGGCAGCCAGAAATGCGCCGGTCGCCTCCAGATCGCCAATGGTGGCAGAAAGCCCGATGCGCCGTGGATTCACCCCAGCCATGCGGCAGAGCCGTTCCATCAGACAAATCGTCTGACCGCCACGGTCGCCACGCATCAGCGAATGCACCTCGTCAATGACTATGTACCGCAGGTCGTGAAACAGCTTGGTGAGTGCGGCGTGTTTGTGGAGCAGCATCGCCTCCAGAGACTCCGGCGTGATCTGCAAAATGCCAGAGGGATGTTTCAGCATCTTTGCCTTGTGGGACTGGGAAACGTCGCCGTGCCAGTGCCAGACAGGGATGCCAGCCTCGGCGCAGAGGTCGTTCAGCCGGAGAAACTGGTCGTTGATAAGCGCTTTCAGCGGTCCGATGTAGATAGCGCCCACAGAGGTGGGCGGGTCTTCGTAAAACTGAGTGAGGATGGGAAAAAACGCCGCCTCGGTCTTGCCGGAGGCGGTGGAGGCGGAGAGCAGGACATTTTCATCCGTGTTGAAAATGGCATCGCCTGCTGCGACCTGGATGGCACGCAGGGATTCCCAGTCGTTCTGGTAGATAAAGTCCTGGATAAATGGGGCATAGCGTTCGAAAATGGACATGGGGAAACCTCTTAAATGTCAAACTCGGCGAATTCCGGTGCGACTGTGTTGTCGCCCTCCGGCTGTGCCTGGGCATAGGAAAAGCTGTCGGACCGGAGCAGTTCGGAGACGTTCAGCTGCGGATTCTGATAGACGATGTCCAGCAATTCGATAAAGTCCCGGATCACCTCACGGGGCGTGATGTGGGAGTCTGCGCCGATGCGTCCGAATTCGATCTGCAGGAACTGGATGCGTTCTTCCTGGGTCAGCGTCGGCGTATAGCCGAACAGCTGGGCATGGATATCCGTCAGCTTTTCGGTCAGCACCAGCAGTTCCTCGTTGGTCAGCGCCGTCAGATGGATCACCGGGGCAAGCATATCCTTTACGCCCTCTCGTCCGAAACGGCCTTCCGCCAGCCGGGAGCGCAGCGCCTCATAGCTGTATACGCCACGGCGTGTGTCCTCGATGCACTGGGGTGTGCCGCCCATGATGATGCCCAGATACTGCGCCTTGCCCTGGAGCGTGTCGTTGTACATGGTGAGGATCTTCTCGTAGTTATACTGCCGGGTGATGCTGTTGGGAACCTTGTAGATGTTCACCAGTTCGTCGATCAGCACCAGCATACCGCTGTAGCCCGCCTTTTTCAGGAACATGGCAAACAGTTTGATATACTCGTACCAGTCGTCGTCACTGATAATGATATTCACGCCCAGTTCCGACTTCGCCTCGGTCTTGGTGGTGTATTCGCCCCGGAACCACTTGACGACCTTTGCCTTGCTTTCGTCGTCGCCGTCCCAGTAGGCATTATAATAGAGTGTCAGCAGCTTGGCAAAGTCGAATCCGTGTACCATTTCATGGAGCGTGCCGATGACCTCGTAGATCTTTCGCTCCACAGCTTTCCGGAACAGGGGATCGTCTGCGGAAAGCCCGGACTCCGCTGCGGTCTCGCTCTGTACGCTGCTGATCCAGCGGTCGAGGATCAGCGTCAGTGCGCCGCCGTCCGGACGGGTCTTGGTGGACATATTCCGGATCAGTTCCTTATAGGTCGCCAGTCCCTGTCCCTTCGTTCCCTGGAGCCGCCGCTCCGGGGAAAGGTCGGCATCCACTACCACGAAGTTCCGGTCCATCACATAGCTGCGGATGGTCTGGAGCAGAAAGCTTTTGCCGCTGCCGTATTTGCCCACGATAAACCGGAACGATGCGCCGCCGTCTGCGATAATTTCAACGTCGTGGAGCAGGGCGTTGATCTCCTGTTCTCTGCCTACGGTAATATAGGGCAGTCCGATGCGGGGAACTACGCCGCCTTTCAGCGAATTGATGACCGCAGATGCGATTCGTTTTGGTATTTTCATAGTGATCGTTCCTTTCTATGCGGTTTCAGACAGACGTTTCCAGCAATGCTGCAACGTCTTCGGCGTAATCCTCGATCAGTTCCGGCGTGTCACCGTCAAAGAGGATCACCGTGTCGCCGAAATCATCGAACAAAGTCTCGTTGATGTGGTCTACCAGGACGGACAGCATCACATTGCGCTGCCGGAGCAGGTCGGCGTAGGGTGTCCCGTCCAGGAGACAGCGCAGGAATGCAGTCTCAGTCTCGCTGAGCCGGCTGTCCTGAGCCGGCGTGTGTTCCGACTCTGGCGCAGGGGTCGGTGCGGCAATAACGGGCGGTTCGGGTTCCTGGGTCACATCTTCATCCACCAGCAGCTTGTCCCGTGTGGTATCTGCCGCCTGGCGGATGTTTTGCAGCCGGGAAAGGTCGAACTGTATCGGCTTGGGTTTCGGCGCTGCTGCTCTCCGGCGCTCTTCCAGAAATTCCGCCAGCGCCTTGTCCAGTGCCTGCTGGATATACTTGGGCAGTTCTGTCTCTTTCAGCGGATGCCCGTAGTCCGTCAGAATGCGCAGCTTTTGGTCGATGGTTTTCAGAAACAGCCCCAGGCGTTTGCTGCCCTTGCTGTAGTCGAAATAGGTCTCACACGTCCACTCACCGTTCCGGCAGTGATAGGCGTGGCAGGGGCTGAGGACAAAGTCGCAGTTCTTGTGCGGGTCTTGTTCGAAAAATACGGCGTTGGTGAACATATGATAGGGCAGTTCGCTCTGCCTGCCGAAGAGATATTCCAGGAAGGAAGTCTTTTTGTGTTTCTCGAAGTAGACGCACAGGGCGTGGAAACAGAAAACAGCCCCTTGTTCCATCAGCCGGGTCTCGTCCCGGTAGAATCGGGAACGGACAATGCTTTGCCCGGACAGGGCAGACAGCGCAGAAAAGATCTCCTCCTTGCTGTGTTCGGACTCGTCCAGCAGTACGGGGAAGTAAGTGTCAAACGCCGTGCCGTGACCGGCGTCGAATTCTTCCAGCAGTGCGGCGTCCATGCCGTAGTAGATCACATAGTCGTGCATCCAGCTGGAAAAATAGCACAAGCCGTTGTGCGGATCGACCTTTCCGTAGTCGTAGTAGAACTGCCGCAGCATCTGAAAGCCGGTCTCCGGGTCGGGTACGCCGATCTGGTTCAGCAGTTCAAAGCAGTACACCTCAGCGTAGGAAAGGGGAATGTGTTCCACAATGCCCCGGCGTACCTTTGTCCGCCAGGTGAAATAGGTGCGCAGCTGGCGGTCGCTCATGTCCCGGTAGGTGGGGTAGTAGGAGAAGAAATCTGCGCTTTCGGGTGCGTTGTCGGTGAAGTCCTCCAGCAGCTTTGCCTGCCGCAGAAACAATTCGTTGTAGGAATAGTGATACTGGTTCGGACGCTGCGCCAGCTTTTTGGCATCTGCCAGCGGTTTGGGCAGGCGGCGTGCCATCTGCGCCGCCGTCCGCAGGATGGGTTCGTCGTGATATTCGCTCTGTATCTTCGATGCCACATTTTTCAGTTTGGGGTTGTCCAGGATCTCTGCAATCAGATCCATGATATCCGGCATAGCGCCGCCTCCTTCCGCACAAAATACTCTTTCTTCAATATACCATATTTTATTGGAAAAGTCAAACCACAGCGAAGAAAAAGAGCAGACACCGCACGAAACGGCATCTGCTCTAAAGGCAATACCGTACAAAGCCCGCCTGACGGCTTTGCACGCAATCTGCTTGCTGATTTTCCGCCATATTGCCCAGAAATCCCTTGCCAGACGACTGCGTTCGAGGCAGGATTCTGCCCGAGAACAAAGG
>ERZ857965.192-NODE-192-length-98291-cov-5.172625_pt1 | contig 98291 bp, 96 predicted proteins | sample MGYA00519758_ERZ857965 | MGnify/ENA primary metagenome ERZ857965 (study PRJEB31778, sample SAMEA3449381) | human gut metagenome | biome: human gut; feature: human-associated habitat; material: faeces | place: United Kingdom | collected 2010/2012 ...
AATGCTTCATCTTCCTTAGGAGTAAATGAATAATACCTAAACCACTCTATTCCATTGATTCTTGGATTGTTAAAAACAAAATTATAATCTACTCCATACTTTTCTAGCATCTTGTTAACTAAAGCTTTTACTAAATCAGTTCTCTTCATTCTTAGTTTTATTAGTGTATCCTATAATTTTTTTCCTAGGTCTGGTAACTTTGCTGTGGAGATCTATGTCTTTAATAAAATCAGTGGTATAAGAATGCTTAAATATTCTAATACCAAATAAGTACAGGGATTTCTCTTCTTTGTGAAGAAAAGACTCCCCTGTACTTTCCAGCCAAGCTTTATAAGTTTTAACTATCATACATAGAAATTCCTTCTACTCCGTATGATTCTATATATCTATCAATCCGTTCTAAATCTTCTGTAGATTCTGACATAATGTTAAGCACTTGTTAAATAGTTCTACCAAAGTAGAATCGTTATCAATAGTTTGAAAGAATTTGGGATATTTATTTAAGGCTGTTTCTGACTCATGTAAGTCTCTATCATATACTCCTCTCTCCACTCTAAGAATTACCCCTCCTAAATTAATAATAGCATCAGCTTCGTTTTGAAACCTTACATCAGATATTATCCATTTCTGCTTAGTGTCGTAATCAGCTAGAGTAGAGTTTACCCAAAAGTCCTTGTGAAACTGATTTCTAAAAAGGTCTGTACCTACTATCTGAAGGATTTCTCTCCAGGTATAATTACCATATTGACAGGGTATATGAGAATCTTTAAATTCTTCTTTTTCAAAATGCTTTGGGTCTACACTGAATAATACCCCTACGGCGGCTTTAAGTTTTTGTGCAAAAGATTTAATTTGCCATAGGTCATTGGGATCTACATTTGAAAGATGCCCCTCTTTAATAGAAGAATTCCAATAGTCCCACGTCTCATAAGTAAGATCACAAAAATGACCCCTATTAGATAAGATATACTGTAACATAGAGGCTACAGTATTTTTACCAGACTGTTTATGACCAGATATTCCTATAATCATAAGCGTGTTGTTTATTTTCTATTATACTTATATTTTAATGAATCCAGCATTTTCCTATGTTAACATCAGCCTCTAACCTAATTATCTTGCAAAATATATCACCAGCTGATTTCATACATCTAACTAATTCTTTAGAGATAGTATCAGCTAACTCTTCTGGACATTCCACATTTATTTCATCGTGTACTGGAATGGTATATTTTACTTTGAATAATAAGTTATTATCTAATAAATAGTTATAGAATTTAATAGAAGCAAATTTAAAACATAAAGCTCCACAACCTTGAATCCTGTAATTAATACTTTGTTTCTCAGAATCAGCTTTTCTTCTAAAGAAATGCCTAACCAATTCCACTCTCTCTGAACTTACTCCTAGGGCCTTATCAGCTCTATAAGCATCCCAAAATCCTGGAGAGTTCATTTCCTCTTTATGCTGCTGGAGCTTATCAAAATCATAGATATAGGCCTTATGTCCAGTTATAGGGCTAAGCAGAATAAAACCTTTTTGCATTACATCTCTTCTGCAAAAATCTTGATATCTTTTTAGACCTTTAAAACCCTGCATATAAGCATCATAGATAGAATTTCCTTCCTCTGGTGGTAAACTCAAATTTTGACTAATTGTGAGTCCATTGCCACCATAATTAATAGCAAATTCTACCTTTTTGCCTAGATCTCTGGTATGAGGATCTTTTTCTTTAACTTCCTCTAAAGGAATATTAGCTAGCTTTTGTGGAAAAGCCATTTTAGCAGCTAAAGAGTGAATGTCTCCTTTACCTTCTTGAAAGAATTTAATTAGGGCTGGATCTTCAGATATATTGGTAATAATTACACTTTCTTGGCTACAATAATCAGCAGAGATCCAAACATTACCTTCTTCTGGAATAAAACTAGATCTTGTCTCAGGATTTTTAGGTAAATTTTGTAAATTTAGTAGTTTACGTCCACTATCTTTATCTACTCCTCCTCCACAAGATAATCTTCCAGTATCCATTAGTTGATTAAATACTGTATGAATCCTGTGAGAGACTGGATTAATTGCATCTAAGAATGTTTGCCCATAAGTATCCACAATCTTTGCATACTCCTTATACTTAAGATATAAGGGAGCTACTGGGGATAAATGTGACTGAGGCTTAATAACCTTAGCATCTACAGAATCTTTAAGACGACCTGTTTGCTTGTCTTTGACTTTAAGATCAAATCCTAAAGACTTAAAGAATGGAACTACTTGTTTAGAGGATGCCCAATTAATTTTGCAGGTAGGCTCTCCTGATACGGAGGCAAATAAATCTCCTTGCACAATCTTATTAACAAATTGCTCTGGACCATTATCTACTACCCACTTAGATAAGGAGTATTCAGCTTCCTGTAAATTGGCAAGATCCCTATGCATTTTATTTCTCCATGCTTGAGAATCTAACTTGACTCCGCAATATTCTATATAAGCTAAGACTATTACGAATTTGTTTTCTACCTCTACAGCTGTTTCTAATCCATTCTTTTTTAGTTCCAGGAGTTGTGCTTCTCTCAGTGGAAGAAGATACTTAACATCATTACAACCATATGTGATAACCCTATCAGAGAGTCCTTCTTTATGTATAAGACCTCTAATAGATTTATCTAGCTTAACATTTAAATATCTTTCACAACAAGCATCTAATGCCATACTATGGATACCTGGGGGATATCCAAGCCATAAAAGCTTCTCAGCTAGGAAAGAATCATATACATTAGTTATAACTATGTTCTGGTGTAGAAAAAACCTCAAGTCAAACTTTGCATTATGAAGTAGAAATAATCTTTCAGTATCTTCCAGTAGATCCTTAAATAATTTTAGATCAACTGTATAATCAATAGCAAATTGATTATGACTATCTCCAAGCTGACATAGTAGAATCCTCTTTGTGTATGGATCAAATCCCTCAGTTTCAGTATCTAAACCAATAATCTTCTTATCCTCAAAGTACCTTAAGCAAAATTTAGGATCTACTATTATAAATTGTTCAGCTTCTCTAAATAGAGGAGTCTGATTTGTTACTAGAAATCTCATCTACCTTGGTGATAATTAAATATCCCACCTCAGTAGAGTAGTCTACAGCAATAATTCTACCTAAGTTTATTGCTGTTTTTGTATGTTGTATTTTTGCTGTTAATTCTTCACCAACTGTTATTGTAGAAGTATGCTCAGAGCCAACAAAGGTAATAGTTAGTAATCCAAAAGCATCATAATTTGTCCTAACATTTTGATCCTGGTTAAGTACTCTGAATACTCTACATGAGGCTGTTTCACTTAAAGAAGTTAAAGGTTTAATTTCCTTTCCTCCTCTTAATACATAAATCATATTAAAGCCTCTTGGTCCAAATTAATTTTTTTGAAAAATCAAGCATCCATTTATTATCATGTAAGAATGGATTTCCTAAAATTCCTATAATTTCAATTCCAGCTTTACTACCAACTAGATCTAAAGCATTATCTATAGGCATGACTTCCACATTTACATTAAAGTCATACCCTTCAAATTCAACTTCAAGATCTGCTCCCTGAGAGGTATTAATATCACCTCCAGCTCCTGTTACATTAGAGCCCTCTATCTCATATAGAAACCCTTCTGGTAAATCATTAGCAAAAGAAGTCCTTATCAAATTTAGATCTGCTCCAGTATCAATAATAAAGTGGTAAGTTTTGCCAAAAATAGTCAATGGAACTATAGGCATTTTGGCTTTGTCATATAGCTCCTTAAATGAGGTACACTCAAAAGACTGAGTGTGGATTCTACTGATAAGATCTCTAATCATAAAAGAGTAGAGAACTATTAATACCAATAGAATGAAGATGATACCAATCATATTTAGTCTTTATATCCATTAGTGGATCCAAATCCACCTCTATTCTTAGAGCCTAATTTAGACTTAACAAGAATAATCCTATTAGAGAATAACCATCTAAGTTTAGTTAGAATTGTAGCTTTTTGAGAAGGCTGAATTCTAAATTGGCAAATAGCTTCTCCTCTTTTGATACTTGAGACTCTTGTTACAAGAGCCTGAAAAGCCCAATAGTCTTCATTTCCTCTATAAGAATTGTCAATTACTCCTATACTATTAACTAAGAGTAATCCTTTCTTATTAAATAGGCTACTTCTTGGTGCTACTAAGGCCTCAAATCCTTTTGGAAGGGCCATAGCAACTCCAAGGTCAATCTTAACAGATCGAAAAGATATTGTATTAGTTATTGGATCTATCATGGTAGAAGGCAATAACTCTATGTCTTCTGCTGCATATAAGTCAATCCAGTCTCCTTTTTCTTTAATAACTGGAAAGTACTTATCATCTTTTACCTGTACTAAAATTTTCATTGCTTAGCTAATAACATGCATGCTGAATAAGAACAATTAGAGCATCTTATACAACCTCCCTCTCTAATTAGTGGCTTACCACAATCAGGGCAAACTTCTTCAGTGGAGATTTCCTCTTTGGTATACTTACCCAGAACTCTACAAATTGCTGAAGTAAAGGAAACAATATTATCATCAACTTTACGTGCAGTTTTGATAATATATGGAATCTTAACTCCATGTCTTAGAAGCATAGAGAGATATAATGTACATGCCCTTTCTTCAAAATTATTAGACATTAATCTAATATTCTCAATTACCTCTCCATCTGTACCTTCCCATTTATACACATGTTTCTTTATCTTTGTAATAGTTCCTTGCTGGGTAGGACTGGACTGTTCAGTCTCAGAGGCAAATATTTCATAAGGTTTATTATCTAAGAGTCCTACAATTACTTTAAATAATTTTCCCTTATTCTTAATTACTCTAGCTTCTGCCTTAAGTACCTTTGGTCTCTTAGGAGCTGAATACTGAGGGAACTCCTCTTTTTTAGGTTTAATAGAATTAAGAATTCCTTGCCTACACCCATCTCTATAAACAGTAACTCCTTTTAGATTATTGGAATAGGCTAGCTTATAGATATCTGAGACTGTTTGAACTGTTGTTTCTTTAGCTAGATTTATTGTAGAGCTAATAGAATGAGTAGTATATTTTTGAGCAATAGCTTGAATTTTTACTCTCTCAGGAACTGGAAGGTCTGCTGCACTTGCTTGATAATAAGGAGATTCTTTAAAGTATTTATCAATTACTTTAAAATCATTGTTATCAACTGCTTGTATTTCTTCTGGAGTACAATGATCTTTAATCCAAAATTTTAATTTAGGATGTACAACAAGATAATTAATAAATCCATCTCCATTACTATCAGTAAAGTCTCTAGGTTCCCCTTCAAGAACTTTTCTGCTTCTAGTATAGTAAGGAAGAAATAATGGTTCTATGCCCGAGGTAGTGCCAGCCAAAATGCTAACGCTACCAGTAGGAGCAACAGTACTCCACGAAATATTTCTATGTCCATATTTATAAATCCTTAAGAGGCTATCTAATTTTTCATTAGATTCTTCTAGAGTTTTAGGATAAGCTCTTTCACAAAGGAATTGATAGAAATCATTATTTCCTTTTAATTGAAAATTTTGGTCTAGACTAAATTCCTTACTTCTATCCCATCCATCAAAGGTTCCTCTGATAACAGCCATATCTCCTTGAGCTTTAAGCTCTGCATCTAGTTTACTAGAAAATATAGATTCCTCTAGTGTATTAGCCTCTGGTGAACCATATTTATATCCACAATAAGCTATGGCATCGGCTAAGGCAGTAATTCCTATACCACATCTTCTTCCCTTTAATCCATTCTCCTTAAGCTTCTGCCACATTTCTAGCTCATCTGCATCCAAAGGATTGTGCTCAGACTGTATTTTATTGATAATAGAGTCCAAGGCATCTACTTCAAGGTCTACTAAATCATCAGCTAATAAAGAAACTAAATATGCATTCTTTTTAAATTTATTGAAATCAAATCCGTAAAGTATACCATCTTTATTTCTTTCTCTCTGTATATAAGAGAATAAATTATGATGAAGTAATCTGCAGCTATCATAGGGCTGCATAAATATTTCCCCGCATGGATTTGTAGTCACACCTCTATATTGGTCATATACTCCATCTGGAGAGTAATTAATATGAATATCATCAAACATTACTCCTGGTTCAGCTCTATTCCAGGCACAATGAACTAATGTATCCCATATTTCCTTGGCATTGACTTTTTTTACATAGATAGTTTGTCCCTTCTTGTGAATAGGTATTAAAGTATTCACAGGTAATTGCAAAAGACCTAGTTTTTCTACTTCTTTTCTATATTCAATACCATTCTTAATAGAATCAAAAGGAAATGTATAATCAACAGGGTATCTTAGGAAATAAGTATTTTCAGGAACCTTCTTATTATCCTCAATAACTTCTCTTTCCAAAGCTAGCATAAAATCATTGCTAACTTTTACTGAGATATTTGCACCAGTTATTTTTGATTCATTTTGTTTAGCATTAATAAATTCCAAAATATCTGGATGCTTAACACTAAGTGTTATCATTAAGGCTCCTCTTCTACCCTCTTGAGCAATTTCTCTAGTGATTTCACTATCCACATTCATAAAAGAGACAGCTCCAGTAGAAGTTCTCGCAGCATTTTTAACTGCTGCAGAACGCGGTCTTAATTTGGATAGATCCTTCCCTACTCCACCCAATAATATTCCACTTAATTCGCTAGGTTAAGTGCGTTCTCTTATGAACTGCTTAAAGTTTCCTTTAAGATTAGACTATATCTTCATCCTAAGTAGGATGCTCTATGTTTCCACTTGCTTAAGTGTACTTCCTTTCGGAATAGTCGTTGAACTATTAATGAATTCCCAACAGCAATTTTTATAAGGTCCTCTTAATTTTCTACAGCACCTAGAAATCTCTTGTCGAGAATAACCTGTTGCTTTAGAAGCTTCATGAAGACTTTTAAAAACCAATGCTTCGTTAGTTTCTAGATTGATCTGCTTAATTTGAGGATTACCAAAGACTTTGTTTCTAAGAATAGCATTTATCAAATCTTGTCTTCCAGCATATTTATTATTATAGTCTGTAGAACACCATTCTAGATTTAAATAGTAATTATTTAATTTATTCAAATCTTTATGATTAATACTTGGTAAATTATCAGGATTGTCTAGAAAAACTGAAGCAACTAATCTATGAATAGTATAATGTTTATCCTTATTATTTTTTCTAAGAATAACAGTCTCATATCCATATTTATCTATTCTAGTTTTCAAAATCCTTTCCCCTACGGTTCTTAGACCAATAGCTGATCTTGAAGAATTTACCAATCTCTTAAGACTTTTAACCTTGCCCAGAGAAGATATTTGATAGTAACCTTGGTAACCTGGAATATCCTTCCAAATTTCATTTAATAGCTGCTGATTGTCCATAGTATACAATTTTAGTTAAATTGTAAATATAAGTAAAAATTTTCACTTATCCAAAAATATAGACAAGTATTTTACCTCTTTAGGAGTTTCCAGCAATTAATAGAGTTTATTTTTCTATGTATCACTACATAGCGACGCAGTGGTGGTGTTTACGTCTCTTCATCAGATTAGATTGTTCAGCTCTTTTTAGATTGATACCATTAATAGAATCCTCCGGCTGACCTATTACAAAACAATTACTAATTGAACTGTAGTTTTTAATACCAAGAGAGGCCATCATAGATCCTCCAAGGATTACATAATTAAATCCTTTTAATAGATCCATAATTTCTTGACAGAGATCTTTAAACTGTAGATTTCTGCTATAATAATCTAGACCTTCCTTAGAGACTCTTTTCTTGAGCCAAGGACAGTACATTAGTTTCTTCCTAGCCTTTTTATAGTACTCAAACTCCTTCCTAGCTAATGCTAATGTTAGTCTAGTAAACATCTGACGTGGATCTTGCTCCCCTTCTGCCGCATATTTATTAAGCCATACTTCAGCTGCCAATCTATCAGAAAATAAAGGTGCTATCCTATCAAGCACTTCTTCCTTGTGTAACACTTCTTTCATAAAACCTCATTTAAATCTACATACCTTTCTCCTTGACACATATAAGTCTCATAGCTATAATCAAACTTATGAGTTTTTTCATGCCAACTAGCTTCCATTAGTAATCTTTTCCAAGATTTAATTTTTTTCTTGGCCAATATTTCTTCAAGATTATCAGTCTTAAGGATCCATACTATTGGACTTTTCTTATACCTATTGATAACTATAAATCTAAAAGGCAATATTTTAAAATCCTTATAGTAATCATCCTTTGTTGTTGCCTGAGAAAGCATATACATATACATGTCAGCTTGAACATAATAATTCCAACTGACTATGGATTGAGGAAATATCTCCTCGTCTTTACCAGTAGTTTTAAGATCAATAGGAACTATAACTTTATTCTTATGATCCACAATGATCTTATCAAATATTCCTCTAATCTTTATACCATCATATTCACCGGTAAATGGAACTTGATAGAAATGATCTACATCAGTTTGAAATGGATTTTCCTTAAAATACTTAGAGGTAAATGGAGAATCTTTTAAAGTTCTTACGCAAGATTCTGCAGCATCAAATTCAGATTGACTGACTAAAGTTTTATTCTTACTTAGAAACAATAGACTAAAATATCCACTTCCAGCCTTTATTAATTCCCTAAGTCTAGCTTCTATGCCCCAGTTAGTTCTGTAGTTTTCCTGGTCCATAATCTTTAAGGCTAATGCTGCATCTATATCTTTAAGCTCACAAGTGCTCTTATCACATTTATCCCAAATGAGATCTAAAATTTTAATAACAGCAAAAGAAGGCTTTTCATAATCAGATATTACAAATTTATCTTTAAGCTCCTCAGGACATGTAAGTAGACAGTCTACTAAAGATCCAAATCTTAAGCTGTCTGAGTCAGCTTTTTCTTCAGAGATTAAGCTCTTTGGGCCTTCTCTCCATAGTCTTGCAAGTCTTGAGTAGGAATAAATAAGATTATTATCAGATCTCTCCTCCCATTCTTTGCAGCTTAGATCAAGAATACTCTTCATCTTCATATGTTAAATCATCCATTGAGGTTTGTTCACTATCGTCAACTTCGGTGTCTATATCTAAAAGCTGACAATAGCTCTTTACATATCCCTCAAACTCTACTAACAACTTATATCTTTCAGTAAGTTCTTTTTGTTTAGATTTTTCTCTAATACATTCTGATCTTACTAGAGAATATAAGTCTTCAAATCTTCTTGAATCTATCAAGGATTTGGATAATACCAGGTCTTTATTTTGAAAGACTTTTGTACTATAGGTTCTAAAGACTTTTACATAATCCATTAAGGTAAAGTTTTAATAATCTCTATGGCCTGTATTAGTTCTTTGGTACTATGAATCTCCATAAAAACTACTGGCTGTTGAATATTGTACAGACCTTTTCCTAAATTGGTTAGAAAGATTTTTCTTTTAAAAGGATAAGTATCATTTGGGTAACCCTTGACTTCAATTATGATGTGATAACCATTAAAGTCAAAAGTAAAGTCTGGTGTATATACAGACTTTCTCAGTGTCTTATCAAATCTTTCTAGGGTTTTGCTTTTGACATCTCCTATAAATACCAATAAACTGCTATCTCTTAGTTTATAAGTATTAAATAATACAAATGATTCCTCTTCATATTTAGGACTAAATCCAGACTCTATAAGTCTTTTATAGCATAAGGCCTCACTTCTACTTTTAAACTTTATAGAATCTAATTGATTAGGAGTAGCATTGATAATTTTTTTATTAGCTCTCATTAGAATTCTATAGTTAATCCATTGTTTTTACTGAGAATCTCATTTGTTTTTAGGAATCCATCACATTCAAACTCTGAATTAGTTCTAGCAAAATAGGCAGGATGTTTATAGCACAAAACATAATTAGTATTATGATTTATGAAAGGCTCAAATAATTTAGCATATGACCCTATTAATAAGTAAATAATGCCAGAGGCATCTCTACTTAATTTGACTAGCATATCCTTAATGAAAGGAAACCACAGATTACTATGACTAGTAGGAGTATTAGCTACTACAGTTAATGCTGAGTTAAGTAATAGAATTCCTTGATGAGCCCATTTTTTCATAGTTATGTCAAAATAAAATTTCTCAGGCTCGGTTAGATAGAAATCTTTATAGATTCTATCTATTACTAACTTTAATGAGGGACTCAATTCCTTAGTTCCTATTGGATTAGCAAATAACAATCCAGTGGCATAACCTGGTTGTGGATAAGGGTCCTGCCCTAACATAACTACTCTTAGATCTTTGTAAGCACATTCTTTAAAAGCATTAAAAACATTTTCTTGAGTAGGAAATATAGGAATATTATTCTTATACTCCCTCTCAAGAAAATGTAAAATTTTATTAGTTATAGGACTATCTAAAATTTGATTCCATCCATTTTTACACATTAATAATTAGATTAGTACCATAAGTTATCTTAGGATCAAGTTGAAGATTATAATGGCCATATCCATCACTATATTTTCTATAAGATAACTCAAAAAATTCTCCTCTAGCTTTATAATACTTTATCAGCTCAGCAGCTAATTCACTAGAATAGATTGAAGACAACATATCTTCTAGACTTCTTGGAAATACATTGTTGAGGATATCATTAGTATGTTTCTGTGCATATTTAAGAAATGCTGCACAGATAAATAACCAATTTATTACCTTTTCTGAATTAAAGGTAGGCTCATGAAGTCTAAACTCCACAGTTTTTCCCGTCTTTTTAAAGCATAGATTTATAAGATTAACCCACAAGTATCTGTGCCCCATGTTCCATTTAGCCCTATTCTCATTGTCTTGAGGATGATTTTTATATAAGTCACTTCGATATCTGGTATTTCCTCCAGAAAGAAAATAATAAAGATCATCAAAGGAATTAAACTTCCCTGGAAGTGGATTACAAAAATCCTTAGCTTTTGTTTTGAAAGAAGATGTACACATACATTGACGACAAAACATTCTACTAACTTGCTCCTCTAGACGTAGGCATAGATTATAAAGAGCAAAGATTTCTGCTTCTTTTATTGGGAATCCTCCTATATGAACATGCATGGAGCAATCCTTATCAAAAAAACAGTTTTCTCTTAATAATTTTAACTGAGCGAGCAACAGCTTGAAATCATTCTCAGTCCCATTTAATGGAATAGTAGCATATTCATGTCCTTTGATAGAACCATCTCTTAGAGGCATTAATCCATATCTATGGCAGTCAGCTTCTGAAATATTACCAGCAGAAGTTTCAAATTCTATACCGAAGGTAAGATCTCCCCACTCCTTTAGGTAATTAGGATGAATTGTAGAAGTAACATTATCAATTACCTTCCTATGATTATCCTTGAGGAAAATAGGCATTAATTCATGGCTACTATAATGCTCTCCAAATGAATAACAGTTAACTTTGCGGCCTATACAGCTACCTAACCATTTCTCCATATCAGAATTAGCTGCTTCTACCACTTCATCATACCCGAGAGTTTTATTAAAGACTCTTGGAATCTTGTTCAAGACTTCTTCATTAATAACAGCTTCTCCTGATCCATTAGCTTTTTTAAGAAAGACTATGCCATTTGCATCACTCTGAAAATATGATCTTATACAACCACCCTTTGGAGTATAATCTACTATACCTCTAATTGTGTTTCTATTCTTCTTAACATATTTACCAGTCTTATAATCTTGATAAATAAGTGGAGAGGATACAGGATACCAAAATTCTCCTAGTTTGACAGCCTCGATCTCTTTAATATACCAGTAACCATCAATGGATATGCAATCGGACTTATTTACTGATTTCTGTGAAAAAGTTATTACGTTTTCTTCCATAAAACTAATAGGTAAGAGTTTTAATTTCTTTAATTTCCACATCTAATACTGCATTAATATCTTCTCTAGTTAAGTTTGCTGTCTCTTGTACGTAACAGTCCATATCATCTTCAGCTACATAAGAGTCATAAGCAGTCCAGGATGGCCATTTTTCAGTAGGAACTCTGTGGCCAACAATACGTCCTTTTTTAATTTTATAAATTATGGGATCTAAGGTAAAGAACACTTGGAAATCTCCAGTAAAAGTCTTAAGACTAGATGTATATTTTTCACATTCGTAGAATTTATCCAGATCTTTACTGTAGTATATTCCTTGATAACATAAAGAAGCTAACCAATTATCTTTCCACTGCTCTCCTTTATCTAGAGTTTCTTCTAATCTTTTAGCTATCTCATATGCATATAAGCTATTAAGCATTCTTCCCTTGTAAAAGTAGAACTTCTTTCCAACTGTAGAGCCAGAATAGCCAATATATCCTGTACTATACAGAACCTTTTCACCACTAACCTTTTGTCCTTTATGGTAGTAAAAGCCATCCATAAAATATATCTTATCTCCAGCAGCGTAACCTTTATCTGCTATGGTAGGCTCTACCCAATCAGGGGAGATGGTGTACTGCCAAGCTACTTCTTTTTTAGCAACGCTTGCCTTAGGACAGTAAGACCTATTAAATGTAGATACAGCCTGATACTTACTCTTCCTATCATATACCTCCTTGGAAACTATTTGGCCCTCTTTTATGCAGAATAATGTATTAGTAAATATATCTATTACATTTCCTTCTCCATAAGTAATCACACTTAGTGACTCTGCTATAGATGACCACCAGATACCTTCCTTTGTATGAATTATATACAGAGGTCTTTCCTCACTTGTATAAGCACCATACTGAATGTTAGCTGATTCTCCTTTAAATAGGTAAGTTCGAGGAGTTTTATCACCATCATCAGTAGGCCTATAGTCAACCCATGCAAAGGCTCCAGCACCATTATATTCTAGCAAAACTTTAGGCCCATAATGATAAATTATATATGCCAAAATTTGCGAATCTGTATAATGTTGAGGAACTTTACTAAGATATTTATCAGCCAGCTCTTGATGATTCAAAAGAGTCCCATTATGAGTAAATACAAATTCAATCTCATTGGTATCTTCATTTCTGATCTCAACAGGTTGAGCGGTACTAAGACCAATTGTTCCAACTGAAGCCTTTCTGCAATGACCTACAGCTATGTTCACGTGAGCATCTTTAAATGAAGAAACAAATGGAGTATCTCTGATAAAGTTTATAAATAACTTTGATTTGTCTACTCCCCAATTGATTTCTCTATCAATAAAAGCTCCGCAGGAATCTCCACCTCTTTTGTCATTAAAGATTCCCAACATAGCAAATTTATCTACTGCAAATTTCTTATCATTTTTATTGCTGGCAAATCCAAATATACCACACATTAGTTAAATAGTTTTTAAGTTAAATTTGCTGATAAGAGCTTTAGCAACTTCCTTATCATTGTTGTTAATACAATGTTGAACTTCTTTCCCAACCATTTCAGCACTATTGCCTTTATTAATAAAATCAATAGCTTCTCCAATTTGGTCGAAGCAGTATCCAATTAGTTTATCACTGCTGATAAAATATCCTGAAAGAGTTCTATATTCTACGCCATAACTAGTAAGTCTAAAACATCCTGCTTTTCCATAAAGTTGTCTCCGCCTGTCATCAGGATCAATTAGAATTGAAGGAACTCCTAGAAATAAATCAAAGGCTTTAACTATCTCTAAGGAGATTTCTACAGAGGGATTATCATAGCCTATATGAAAGTGACATCCAGTGGTTCTAAGATTAGTAGATTCTCCATCTGGTTTGGGATTGATGTCCTCTGTCCATGCATTATAGTCAGGACTACAACCAAATTCCTTAGCCTCCTTACTTTGTAGCTGGTCATCATCTACAATAGCTGATCCATAACAATGAATCTCATAGTTTGGATCTGCCTTCTTTACAAACTCATCAATAAACTTTTTCATTTTGTTCATTGACGCGATAAAATCAGCTTTAATATTGGTTGGTGGAACATTAAATTCAGCTAAGATATTATCTATTTGTAGTCCATATCCCTTGGACATGCCTTCAGGAGTATAAGCCTTTCCTTTTACTCCTGGGATAAGTCCTATTGACGAAATAATTTTATTTGTCTGACTATGGCGAATAAACAATTCAGGATCTGATCCTACCAGATAATTTTCTACTCTATTCATAATTGTTAATGTGGTTTTTTACGAAATTATTGATGTATGTGTTTATAGGAGAATCTTTTGGCATCATTTCTGGATGCCCTTGAATACAGAAAGAATTAGTTTTAGGATAATAAACTATTTCTGGTTCTTTAAAATCAGCGGTATTAGTAATGTCAAATGCTCCTCCTGTAACATATTTGTTACTAAGCCTCTCTTTGCTCCATGCAATTAGTTCATATTCATCATCAGGAAGATTATAAGGATACATCATTTGATGATGGAGTGATGTGATAATTCGTACTGAGCCATCATTGAATAAAAGTTCATGAGGTCTCCCTGCATGTAGGTGAACATCTTGAATTAATTTACCACCATTACATGCAGTTAAGAACTGAGCTCCTCTACAAATACCTACCTTTAAGAGCTCTTTAGGCATACTTAGGTATTCTCTTACCTCTCTAAGATCCCTAGAAGGATTATCATATGAGCTAACATTAGTGTCTCCATATAACTCAGGAGAGACATCCTCTCCTCCTGTAAAGATTGCCAAATTAGCTTCTTTGATGTTCTGTACTAACTCAAATTCTCCACTTATCCAAGATGCATAGGATCTAGATCTTCCTACTATATATACTTTCATATAGTCTATTATTATTTACTGTTAAAATTTGGCTGCCAATAGACAGAGGTGGGTCTGTACTTCTCAATTAGATTTATAAGAGCAATATAGTATATTACCCTTTTTTCAGAAATCTCTCCTTTTTCTATGGAAGTGGCTATTTTATTATTAAGCTTTGTTTCTAAGTATTTGGGTAAATTAGATTCAAGGTGCTCAAAATTTCCCCAATGTATACAGGGAATAAAATAGTTAGCACATGAATTGAGGGGATAATTTTTTACTCGTTCAGCCCACTCTTCTATAGTATCATAGTAACATAACAAACTCTTTCCTTTTTGAATATCTTCTTTAGTGAGAACTGTGTTATGATAAGGGCTAAGGGACTGGCCTTCCTTATATTCTGCCATAGGTCTAGGTTCACTAAACATAGTGGAGAACAAACGTCTTCTATAAAGAGAATGTCCAGTCCCCCCTAACAAATAGATGTTAGCTACTACACAATACAAGTTTACCATATTTAACTTGGTAAACAATCCATTTCTATGCAGGTTAACTACTTCTTTTAGAATTACATTTCCTGGCACTTCATATAATAGTCTACACCATGTTAACAAGAGTCTAACAGCCCAATAGCTTATACCAAATTCCATATTAACTAATATTCTATTAGCAGTTGGAATATTAGTATAAAGCGTATCATCCTCCACTAATTCAAAAGATTTAAATCTAAATATCTTTTGCAAGAGAGATAAATATTCTATAATCTCATCTTTGGTAAGTAGACAATAATTGTTATTATGGTCATTTGATTCTTTGGTATAAATAACCCAGGTAAATCCCTTTGTGTTTACAGTACGGTTATTTTCCAGAGCCCTCCTCATCTCTGAGCTACCAAAGTAACTGCCCCAGCAGGCCCATCGAGTCATCTCTCCATAATTACGAGCATTAAATCTCCAATAAGTGGAATGACTTAGAAATGAAATATTCATACTTAATTAAGCATATTTGTTAACTGTTCTACATATTTGTTAGCTGTAATATCTCCTAAAGAAGGAGCACTATTTGTTTCTAAGATAATAAATTCCGGAGACTCTCTAAGCACTCCTTGTTTATTAGTAGCTGACTGAACCTTAATATCAACTGCTGCAATATCCAAAGAAACCGCCGTAAGAGCTTTAACACACTCTGCTACAATTTCTTCCCAGTTATTAGGTTTATCAAATAGAGGGTTTTCCTCTAGAATCCAGACACAATTATTATCATGCCTATGCCATCTTTCTTCTGCTTCTTCCCTTAGCATTTTTCTGCAGGTGTAGAAACAACCCTCGGCAGTTACATGTAGTCTATATTCTCTGGAGTAGGAAAAATACTTCTCTATAATATAATTATTTAGTTTATCTTGATGGCTAACTTTAAAGTTATCTAGATCATCCTGATCTTTTATATAGAAGATTCCATTTCCTTTGCTGGAATGTTTATGCTTAATAATGGCTGGGAATATATCCCAATCCCCAATATCATCACATACTTTCCAATTAGCAGTTTTAACTCCGGAATCTTCAAAAGCTCTCTTCATGAGGATTTTATTACCAGAGATCTTACATCCTTCAGGAGTATTTATCTCTATAATATCATCTATAGGAATATTAGGAAATATTGCTTCTGTAGGTGTGATACTTCCTAATCTTAGAACAGCTCTATGAGGGCTCTTAACTATTCCTCTAATCTTTGAGGCCGTATGGTTTTTAGATCTAATTTTTAACTTGTACTTTTTCATTTGATGTCCATTTTAGAGTATCTGCTTGTAATATATCTATACAATTCTTCTACTTTCTCATGATCTGTAGGTAAGTTAAGAAAATTATTGATTAGTTTGGCTGATTTATTAACATTTGAGACAAGTGGCTCAAGTTCACTTTTTAAAGCTTCTACTAAAGCTAAAATATCAGTAGCCTTAAAAAGTTCCATTTCACAGTCTTGGTAGATAAGATTTGAGAGTTGCTCATTTATTGATAATCCCGGCCAACAATCAATAATTAACTCTGTACCAATCTTAGTATGTATATTATTGTTAAATACTGCTAAGACAATTAATTCTTTTTTCTCTCCTATAGTATAGGAATCAATAATTAGATGTGAGAAGGAAAAGAAACTCTTTTTTTGCATTGACATTTATCTTAAATTTTACTTTCTGATCCACAAACCTTCAGCCATAGGCTTCTTATACCTATAGACATTATTTTTCATTACATAGATAATAGCTTCTACTCCATTGACTACTACTATATCTTTAGTGTAGAGATTAGGGTATCCTTCATAGTGATCTAGAAGTTCCATAGTTTTATTGTCTACCTCATACATTTCAAATGTGATTAAAGTAGGCTTCTCAGAAGGTACCAAAGCTGGAAATGATCCTAAATCATACATTTGATAAGGTAGTTCCTCTGTAAACGTTCCTAGATAGGGGGAATCTCCTAAAAGGTTATTGGCGTGAAATCCCTTTTTAAGGGTGCCATAAACAAGTACTTTCATGCTGTATTAGTTTTAATATTGTTTGATGTAGTATTTCCCGACCATGCATCTTACATAAGTCTGAACTATCTTTAGATTTTAACTCTATAGGAATTTCTATCTGTGTTAATCCAAACTGCTTAGCCATTGCTGATCCATATAATCTGCCATGATTGACCTCTTTATTAAAATCATTATCATATAATATAAAGATTTTATGAAAGCGGTTTTTTAATTCATCTACCACATGGGGTTTAGGCCAGTAAGATTCAGCTTGAAGACTACAGGATGGTATACCTGTGTTTTCCCAGATACATAAAGCATCTTTTCTAGAACTGGTTATAATAAGATTATCACCATTCATAGGTAATTGAGACCATAGATCCCATACGGAGCTACTATGATTGTTATACCATTTATTATCTTTACTAAAAGGCTGATATATTTTAATAGAAGTTATGTTATCCTTTTGCTCTATATAAACATAAGCATACTTCTCTGCTGGTATAACATATTTATTAGGTTCCTTCTCTATAAATATATGACTAATTGGGAAAACCTTTCCAAATTTTAACCAAGGTAGGCTAATACCATAGGAGTCCCAATACTCTAAGTCATATTTCTTCCATTCTCTGATCTTAACTTGTATTTTAGCTTTAGATCCAGAATGTCTACCAGACTTGCTGATAGTTAATTCTGAGTTATTTCCCTTAGATATTAGAGGAATCTCCGTAATTATCTTTGCTAAAGTTGCCTCTAGGTTAGTATGCCATAATTCCGCTAAAAATCCTACTAAGCTATTAGAGTATCCAGTAGCAAAATCTCTTACTGCCACAGTTTGCCCATTGGAAGTGTATATTCCTAAAGAGGGTCTCTCATCCTTTCTAGTAGGATTGTTAATAACGGTGGGAACACTAGTGACTCCAAGATAATATCTTAATATCTCGAAGTCACTAATATGTGTTCTAACCTCATCTAAGGGTAAAAGTGGTCCATTTCCCTTAGCAATCATATGTTATTTCCACCAACCAGCAGCAGGTACTGTAGAATCATCTTCAGAACCCTTAGCGACTGTTTCTTCTAAATTAGTTGCTTTTGGGACATATTCCCCAAATTCATAAGGCTCTTCACCAAAGTAGGTATTAGGATATCTACCAATTTCTTTACTATTCCTTACCTCCTTAATGATAGCTGTATTATCTCTAGCAGAGTTTTTCAGAGGAGTCTGAATAAATATATCTTGATACATCTTGTTATCTGGGGTGGTTTTAACTCCAAACAATAGTTTAACCATATTCTGATTTGTCCAAGCCTCTACTACTGCTACAAGTTCTGAAATATCTCCATCAAAATATTTCTTGATGTTATCTAACTGGCAATAAGCAGCAGTGATATCAGGAATAGTAACAGTTACACCATCTCTGGTATAGGATTTATTGGGAATGCCACTGAGGGCTTTGATAAATTTAACTAGGTTCTCTTCACCTACCATAGCAGGTCTTACACCAGTTCCATCAAACCATTTGAGTCTGTCTGGAATTTTGCCAGCTTTTGCTTCTTCTACTGTTAGCCAAGTAGATTCTCCAAAAGCATTAATCATCTGTACCTTTGTATTATCTCTATTATATTGTATCTGATCTTTTAGAAAATATGATACTGAGGTTTTTACAGACTCTCCATTGGTTAGCTTAGGACTAATCTCAACTAAGAAATTAATTCTAGCGGTTCTAACTCCTGTTTCATCAACACTATAATAAGAAGGCTCTTTTTCTAGTGTTACAGGATTATCAGGAGTGCTATAGATCTTTTCTAGGTCAGCTTTGCTAGGATTAACAGAAAGTACTTTAGCAGGAGCAATACCTATATAGCGTCGTACCACATTAGAAGTTGAAGTTGAGGCACCTTTAGCAATGAGAAGAGATATATTACGTTTCATAATGATTTTATTGAATAATTTATTATATAATAAGGTGTTACTAAAATTTGAGGAATGAATTAGCAGAAATTTCTGCTGTACTTTCTGGAGTTTCAGGTTCTGAACTAGGAATTAAGTCTGCTATATTCAGATAAGATACCTTTTCAATATCAGCAGGTTCCAATTCAGGGCCATTAGGTACTTCCTCTTCTATACCATTAGCTTTTTTGAAAGTGTTTATAGTAGCGTCTAAAGCTGCAATTTTGGCATCTAAATCAGCTAGCTGAGCTTCATAAGAAGCTCTAGTTTCTTCAATTTTAATTTGAAGTTTTTCTTTTCTTGTCAGATAAGGCTTTTTCCCAGCTTCTAATCTTTTGATCTGGGCAGCTACAAATCTATCCATTATTAGGCGTTTTGTTGTACTCTATTCATTAAGAATAGATAATTTTATTTATTATCCTTTATAATACTCATCAGCAGTTTCTACTATATATCCCAAATCATTAGGAACATATAATGAATTAAACATACCATAAGGACTCTTTGCTGAGCTAGTAAATTCATCCTCATTAGTTAGGTATTCTTTAACTACTGTTTTACTAGAGGCATCAAACCTAGATTTACCAATAATAGTAATATCAAATTTACCTTCAGGGGTGACATATTCATCTACCATTTTCCCTGTGGTTTTTAATTTAACATATACTCTATTATCAGGTTTAACTACTTCCTCACCATGAGCTAAGACAATAATATTCTTGGGATTTGGATCTTGATACAAATCTATAGCATCAAATATTCTACCCATAAAGGCTCCAATCTTTTTAGGTGTATCCCAACCACCTTTAAGAGCATTAGCCATATAGTAATCTTGCATTAGATAATTAAAATCATCTATTACTATAGTTTTATATGGGCATTCTGGGCTAGCTAACTGAGTTAAGATAGTTGCTACCACATCAGGATCATTGCTGATAATCCTATTACCTGCAGTTGGTTTTTTATAGTCAGTAACTACATAATCTTTCTGACTCCCTCTCCAAGGTAGAGGTTTACCTAAAACACTTATAACAAAAGTGGTTTTTGGATCTAGTCCTTTATGACCTAGTTCAGGAATACCCTTAATACCAGTAGATTTCCCAAAGCCAGAAGGAGCTAGACCTAAAATTCTAGACATGCTTAAATAGTTTTTTTAATAATCCTCTATTGTGTTGCTTAATGGTTAACAATAGAGATATTTTTGGTTCGGGATGAGAAGCATTGCTTCTAATAAGCTTATAATATTGCTCTAGTGCTTCTTTATTGTCATATTCTGGCAGCTCACTAAAGTAATTTACTGCTCCATCAAAATAAAGAGGACATTCAGCATTACCTCCACCTTCTCTTCCCACCATAAGCTCCATAAATCTGATATTATCCCTGAACTTAGTTATATCATATTTACCATGATCTATTTTGCCATATCTATATGGAGCATATAATCCCAAAGCTAGGTCACAATCCCTTCCAGTTAGTTTATTATCACCAAGACCATCAGTAGTTGGCCTTAATTTATCTAACTTAAAGTTTTCATTGCCCTCTTGGGATGCTTGTTGCTGTTGTACAGCTACGATGGTATATTTGTATTTATTTCTTAGCTGTACAAAATACTTAGATGATAACCTACTCATAGCTGCATGTAGTGTATTACAATCAGCTTCGGTACTGATTAAGCTTAAATGATCTACAATAAGTATTTTATACTCATCTGGGTCATCTGGCTCGTAATAATCATCTACTACAGTAGGAGTAGTTTCCTTAGTGTTATTGTCTATAAAATCTATTGTTTTAGTATGTTGAGTTCCATGATTTTGAGCATATTCTCTAGCAAATTTGAATATACCCGTTGGGTTTCTAATACTATCAATAAATTCTACACACTCTTCAAAGAATTCAAAATAAGGTTTATATTCATCACTAGATAGAATCTCTAATACTTCCTCTGGAATTGGATAACTAGCATTAGTGCTTCTCAAATCTTTAGGAGCTATTCTTATTTTCCCTCTACTTAATATATAAAGCAGATGAGACATAAATTGTCTATATTTTTGCTCCTTTGACATCTCTAGAGTAAAATAAAATATCTTGATTCTTACTTGTTCTCTATGATTAAAAGCATAAAAGAATGGTGTAAATACATACAACCAATCTGTTAGTTGACTTTTGCCAACTTTAGTGTTTGCTGTTACTAATGTATAAGTGCCTTGTTCAATGCCAGGCAATACACTTGAGAATCTTGGTAAATTAAATGGAATGCTGTTGATTAGGCCATTATCAATCCTATGCTTTCTATCAACTAAATCGTTAAAAACTCTATTAAATAATTCCACTTATACCATAGTATGAATCCAATCATCATTGTTAGGAGCTACATCTTCTAGATTTTCAATTGTAGTTAACAATTCTGATTCATTGTTTTTTTCAATAAAGTATGGCAAAATTCTCATCAAAGTTAAATTATCTCCAAAGCTTTCTATATATTTCTTAGTAGCTTCTAGAATAACTTCGTTTGAGAAATGACCATATTTCTTGAAGAAAATTTTAAGCTTCTGTTTCACAAGGCCAGAGTTTCCTCTCCAATACTTAGTAGTATTACTTTTTTTACCTTTTGGAAACAGTTCTGCCATTTGAGAGGCTAAATCATTTAAGGAGTCCTTTTCCTCTTTTGTGAGCTTAATAGATTCTGACAGAATTCCTCTAATAGCTTCAAGGCCAGCTTCAGTAGCAAAATAGGCATTAGCTGCCATATCAGGTTGATAGGTATCACCTATGAAGCCTCTCTCAATAAGTTCATCTATATCCTCTTGGGTATAATTAAACTTACTCATTGCCAACAGAAAAAATTGAGGATGAGTAAGATTATACTTGTCCAGGACCCCTTCATCAATTTGGATTATCATAAGGCAATTTATTTATATACTCAGGATTAATATCTTGAATAGACTTTCTTACATATTCTTCATCCCTTGTATTTTCAAAGTAGAGTATATAGACTTCTGGATGATACTTACTCCTTAATGTACGACCAGTCTTTTGAATAAAAGATCTTTCAATACTATCAAGCTGAATTATAACTCCAGCATCAATATCAACTAAGTTAGCTCCTTCTTGTAACATATTAACTACAAAAAGAGAATTGATCTTTTTACTATTAAAATTATCAATTACCCGTTGAGGATCATCAGTTTTAGAATGTAATACATTCTTTCCTCCTAATATGTTTGCCTGATCTATAGATCCACAAAAGCAAATAAATCTTTTCTTCTGTTCAAAAAGATCTGAAACATACTTATGAGCCATATTAGTCTTAAGAGAAGTAAGGAATCTTTTACGATCAGATCCAGCCCTAAGCCATTGAATTCTATCAAACTCAGACATTGAGTTTTGATATCTCCTTGATAAATAATTCATCTGGCTAGAAAGATACTCATATTTCTCTAGAGGCGTACATCTAATCTCTAAGTGTAAATTAGGATACTTTTTCTTATTGGTTAGGTATCCCCATCTAGCAGGATATTGACAAATACCCAATTGAGTTCTTTTACCCCTACTAAACCAGACAATCTCTGTGCGTTCGAGATCATCTAGTTTCATAGGGATAAGATGTATAGCAGGTTTAGGAATAATGCCCCACTCAATGGCTTGTTCTAAGGTAACTTTGAATTCATAAAATCTACCCCATATTCCTTCTAGTATATCTAAATTATCCCATCCAATAGTGGCTGTTAATGCAATTACATTAGATACTTCTATAGTCCTAAGATAGTCTGCTCTCGTATCAGTAATTCTATGAGCCTCATCTAAGCCTATAAGATCATAGGACTCATTAACATATTTATGCAATGAAGCATAACAGATAATGGTGGTAGATCTCAGTAGATATTCTTTCCTGTGCTTATAATACTCATCTTTCCACCCTTGTATATGAGCAATTTCAGCAACAACGATCAAAGTTTTCTTAGATTTTAAAGCTTCTTGAGCTTGTATAAATCCAAAGGTTTTTCCACACCCTGTACACCATGATAATAATAAATTCTTATAAGACAGGGCTAGTTTTACAGCCTCATCTTGTAAGGCTTGTTTAGTCACTTCAACACATTTTTGACTTTATTGACATACTCTTTGTCCTCAGCATATAAACGCGTTAAAATTAAATAGTAGTCTTCTTCAGATAGATTCCTTGCAAAAGAACTTTGCCACAACGCATAATCTATAGCACTCTCCTGCCAGGTCCTATATACAGCATATCCGTTCCTAACTCCAATAGCTAAAGTAGGTCTGGATTTTGCTAGGGTCATTCCATAGAGATTATTATTCTCTTTGAAGACTTTACTAGTAAAGTTTCCAGTCTCTAAAATAGCCTGGGCTGTTACAACTAGAGGATGCTGTACACGAATCTGGTAGTTAAAGTTTAGAACAGAGTCATACATTGTTTGAGAGAGGTTGTCTTTGTGATGATACAATTCTATATCATCCGTTTTCTCTTCTGTGGAAAGTTCATAGCAACCACTTATTATCCCAAGTAGCCCTATTGTCATAAGAAATATTCCTACTGATAATAGAACTTTCTCTCCTAAATTTTTTACTCTAAACATAATGTATTATTTTTTCTTCTTTAGTTGCCTCTTAAACTCCTGAAGATTTTTATGATCCTTTTTTTGAATCAGAATTTTAAAAATAAAGTTCTTCTCCATCTGAGATTGGTTAAATTTAGGAAATACCTTGGGTTCTCCATCTTTAATAGGGGCAACATATCCTAATCTATGTTGCTTACAAAACTTCAACAAGCTAGGATCATTCTTGATGAAGCTTTCTAAAACTTCCTTTAAGCATTTTTTAGTTCTTACTGTCTCAGTAATAAATGACATTAAATCTTTGGAAGTTTCATCTGGAAAGATTACTTTATCAGCTTCTACCTTAACTATACAAAACATATCAGGTTCTTCACGCACATAAGAATCTGATAGTCTAGTAAGTTTGGAATTTAAAGCACAAAGGTAATTACCTTTCCAGTCTGATAGCTTTTTCATATAATAAAAGGGATTGATTACTTATAAATAAGGAAGGATTTTACCCCTCCCCCTCTTATTGCTGTAGTTAGTTTTATAGTACCCAAGACAGGACTTGAACCTGCACGCATCTCTGCATCAGATCCTAAATCTGACGTGTCTACCTAATTCCACCACTTGGGCTTATATACCTAGATATTCTAGGTATATATTAATCTAATAATACTTACTCTAAGATTCAAGAAGATGTTCAGAATCAGGAATTTCTCTTTTATTGTTTCTGCGGAGTACTTTGTAGTGGAAAAGTACTACATGACCCCCAGCTGTTACGACGTCATCTGCATCTTTCATTCTATATTGGTATAACTTACTTTCTTTATCATACCAAGAGTTACGTATTGAATGATAAGTTACAGGCATGCCAGATCTTTGCAATAACTTAGCAGCACTTTCAAATCCTACCTGTAAATTATGAGGAAATTTCATGATTTCCTGGAAAATTTCCTTCAAAATATTCGGTTGCTTACAAAGATTAGCAAAGTAGCCAGGATTCGGATTTATTATAAAGTTAGAGAAGCCCTTTTCTTTAAGAGTCTTCTCCCAAACAGGATTTCTCCACCTCATATAAGCAGTTGTGGGTGCTGAATCAGGCCAGACTTTTTTAAAGAGGCGGCCCATTCTACCCCTGGAAGAATCATCTTTGTATGTTCTTAGAATTGCTAGAACTTTTTCTTTTCTCTCTTGTGTCCAGTATATTCCCATCTTATGATTTTTTATAAAAGTTTTTCAGTTCTTTTTCTACTAATTCCCACACACCCTTACCTTCCTCAGTATTTGGATATGAGAGAATCCTTCTGATTAGGGAGGGACTATCATTTTTTTCACAGATTTTTTTAAATTCTTCCTCTGAGTTAATAGAAAGTATTTGTTGTTTTTTAATATAGTTCCATACTACTCCCCATAATCCCATCTCTCTCAAACCTTTCTCAAAGAGGGAAGAACTGGATACTACTGATGGCTCTGAGGATTGAGATTCTTCTTCACGTTTCTGAGCTTCAGGATATTCTATTTTGGAAATACCAACTTTAGTTGTTGCAGAAATTTCATTTATAGATCCATCTTCATTAAGATAGACTTTGATGGTTTCAAGTTTATATCCATCCTCTGCAGTTTTAACTACTCCTCTATAAGTAAATTTCCAGTGCGTAATCTCCTGACTATCCTCTACTACCTTAGTTAATACTCTCCCACTTGTTAAATGAACCTTTGCAGTGTCTCCTACTTTTATTTTCATATCTCTAAAATTAATAAAATTATGGTTAGGTGGTCTCTTCCAGACTCGAACTGGAATTAGAGGTTTAGAAGACCCCTGTTCTATCCCTTGAACTAAGAGACCTTTATAATTAAGGCTTTAACTTAATGTTTCTCCAGGTATTTGTCGTAATCCCTGAACTATCATAGTACATATCCCAAAATCTATAAATCGTTCCGTTTGCATTAGAAGAACTGGAGACTTCTGGTGATAGTTCATGAGCTCTTTGATCCCAGTTATATTCATATTCAATTATAGCCTCATTCCAACCGGTAACTCCTATCGAGGTCACTAACCTCCATAGAAAATCCTTGCCAGCATGTTTTCTTAGAAAATCTTGATAAACATCTTCTGCATTCTCAAGTTTTGGTATGTGTGTAGAACATTTTAGAAAGCTGTTTATTTCATTTAAAAGAAAAGAACGTAATCCTAGTCTTCTTATAATGTCCTCAGTTAATTCTTCCTTAGTCATAATATTATCTAGACACAATATATTAAAAAAAGAAAGTGTCTTACGTAAATATAAGACACTTTCTCTGCTTTTTAATCGGTTATGTTGTTAAGTGTAGGAAGTTTCTTGTTGGCAAAAAAGGCCACAAGATTAGTTACCGTCACAACCGCAGCAACTACTCCCCACATGTTATACCCTGTATAAAACAGAGTACCAGCACATCCAATACTAAATAGTATTAGAAGCATCCATAAACCTGCTAAAAAGTTTTTCATAATATATTATTTTAATTAAATAGATTACTTGTGTTTAATTCTTTCTAGCCACTTATCATTTATATTTGACCAAAATGGAATTTCTTCTTTCCCATTCTTACCCCAAAAGAAGGCTACCTCTATGAATATTCCAGGCCTCTCAGAACAGTATGTAACATATTCCTCTAAGCTAAGATGTTGGTCGTCATATAATAATTCCTGAAAGCATATAAAAATATTATTTTCTTTCAGAAATTTGACAACAAAATCAAGATCTATCGACTTCATCACTATAGATATTATCTAATTGATTATGATGAGCTTTCCATCTTTCATCTATATTCTTCCAATTGCTATTCTCATTAGTGTAATATCTAATAGTACCACTAATCCATCTAGCGGGAGCTATTGAGGCAAAGACTCCTCCTTGAGATATGTCTTCAAAAGTAGCTCCATCTATATCAAAAATTTTCCTCTCAAAAGAATATCTTACATTTTCCTCTATAAGAAATTGTATAAAATCCTTAAAAAATCTGTTTCTCCATAATAAAGCAGCCTCAGATAGTATAGGAGGGATATCTTCATAAATAATCTTATGAAACTTTGCTCCTTGCCTCCTTTTAAAGGATTCTCTTAGAAAAATAGAGATGTTTCCCCGATCTAATACATTTGGGAGTGTGGCCTCTTGTAATATCAATTCTTTGCCCCTAGTTACTATTTCTTCTATGGGCTTATCAGATTCCCTACACTCTTTCTTAGAAGCAAAGAACATACCTATGCAAAATTGTTCTAATATCCCAAAATCTTCTAAAGCTTTAATAATTAATTTCCCTGCTAGCATTGGTTATATTTTTTTATTGTATAATAATAAGTTAGTACCGCAAGTGGGAGTTGAACCCACACGGACATCACTGCCCAAGGGATTTTAAGTCCCTCGTGTCTACCTAATTCCACCATTGCGGCTTGTACCTATTCTCTTACTTGGTTATTGAATAGGCTTATACATATACCTCTCGATTTGAGCAAATTATCCAAGTTAGCTGAAGCTTGAAAGGTTACAAAATAATACTATACATCTGACTTCCTACTCATTACAGTGCTCCAAGTGAACAGATTGTACAACCTCCTGCGTCGCTGCTGTAGATATAGTATTATTTCTAAATTATCCAAAATTTAATAGACACCCTTCAGGATGCCTATTAAAGAATTGTTTAAGTTCCTCTTTAACTATAGAGTCTGTTTTTATATCCTCCTTAGGATGTACTAGTTTATGATCCTTCTTGTCCCGTTTGTGAGTATATGAAGTAGAATTACTATAGTAATAATCTACTGCTTGTATATAGGAAGTAATATCAATAGCTGGATAATCAGTAACTCTAAATATTTCTGGAACTGTCTTATCATAGATATAGAATCCATTGCCTCTACTATAATAATACCCCAGGACAGGAGAATAACCATGACTTGTTTTTGGTAAGAGATCATTAAATAGAGGAGCAGCTCTACTCATAGTTGCTTCTTTACATAACTCTTTTTCTATGATTCTTACTGTTCTGGCTACTAGAGGAATTTCATTTATAAATTCTTCTAAATAATCCTCATTGAAAGGAAGATTATCTCTGATAAGTATTTCATCTAGAGTTAATCCTCTTTTTAGGCTATCCTTCCAATTTAATCTTTCCTTTAGATCCTTCTTACACTCTTTTAATAACTTATCTTTACACTCTTTGTATGTAAACTGTTTGGGTGATTTAGTATAAGCCCAAGTATGACATCCCATATAATAAAAATTAAAGAGTTAAATAATCTAACAGATTAGTTGAGTCCAGGATATACCTGCAGCAACATCCCTAATCACTCTATGTTGTCCTTGTTAGATTATTTAACTCTTATGTAATATTTTAAAAGAGGAGAGGACTAGCTTCCTTAAGAAGATCCTTACCTAACGACCCAAATAGCCCAAGCATTACCCCTAATCCTTGCATATTAGGCTTCATTGCATATGAAAAGGCTAAATGATACATATGTAAAACTATTAGTCCTACTGATATAATAGCTATAATAAAACATATAAGTCTTATATAAAAATTACGTTTCATAGTAGCTAAATATAAATTAAGGGGAGACATAAATCCCCCCTTAATGGTTAATAATTCGGATTAGCCCTCTGAGGCTATAGAATAGTTACACTGATACCTAACCCTTGGTCGAAAGTACTTAACCAATATGTGATTCTTTGGTCAGGTGTAAGTATAGCCCAACTTGCTTTGTCGATCGCAGCTGGTCTATTAGAGGCCCAGTCTTTGAGAACCTCAGGTGAAATTGTCCTCTGCTGATAAGCCAGGTGTTGCTCACGAGGATAATGTTCCTGAATGTTCAGTTCTATTCCTGAAATGTAGTGTCCCTGTTTGTCACGCAGGAACTCTCCGGTCTCAGGATCTTTGGGTGTGGAGAAGGATGGGAACCATTTTTTACCAATGGTTCTTCCCGTCTGAACCACAGGTCCTCCTATTACCCCAGGTAGATTGACTTTGAGAAGAATTCCCTGTGAAAAATACATAGGATTCTCACTCTTTTTGATGATGAATTTTTTAACTTGTTTCTTGGCAGGCTTGTTAAATTTATTATTAGCCATACTCTTACCTCTCCTACTAAGGATTTAGATTAATGTAGGATAATTGTTGTAGTTTCTTTCCCACTACCAAAGTCCAATACATTTTTAAAGATGTAGCTACTATACTTCACTACAAATGTATTCAAAACTCCTTGATTTCGTTATTTTCAAGTATAAATGCTTTTTTGCAATCTAGACAAATAATTTTATCTTCAAAATATGGTCTAGATAACATAGTATGTCCAAAGATTTGAATATAATCTTTGAGTCTTTCCTTAGAAGAAGCATGTTCTCTAATGTCAGCCCATAAAGGACTTCCAAATAGAAAGTATCCTCCTCTTAAGTAAGAACTTTGGTCATAAAGATCCCAGTGTTCTTCATTAAGAATAAGACTGAGATTGTCTTCTTCTTTAATATGATTATTACGTAGCCACTCTGGAGATACTCCAGCATGAGTAAATAAATATTTTACTCCATTTTGCTCACACTCATAAGCCTTATAAAATTCTACTCTATTAGCTAATAAGTCATAATATTCAGATGCATATTTATGACTATAGCGTGAGCACGGAGAAAAGGATCTACTAAGATAATGGGCATCATGATTACCCAATAATAAGACTACCTTGTTAGGATTTTCTTCTTGAAATCTGATAATCTCTTCAAGTTCTATTAGAGCATCTTTATGGGATATCTCCTCACTACCATATGGATCACCATAATCTCCAAGAAATATGATCTTATCAGCATCTTCTTCAACGACTCTTCTCCAGAATTTTCTTCCATGTACATCAGGAATAATTGCTATCTTTTGTATCACTTTTTTCAATTAAATTTAAGAGTTCCAAATCAATCCTTATTACAGTTATTGGATTATAATTAAGCTTATATATATTAATAGCTGATATAGGAATGTCTGTTTTCTGACTAATCCTCTCTTTGAAAGCCTTACTTTCTTTCTCGGTGAGGATTATTTCCTTTTTCCATATAATATATCTATTATTAGATATACTGATTTTTGATATGTCTTTATTAAGATAACTACAAAGCTCTGATACTAATAAATTGATCTTTTTATTAAACTCAACTTCTCTTTGTTTACGGAGTATCTCTGCTTGTGAGTGTAGGGAATCTCTTATTGACAAGAGGTGTATTAGTAATTTTTTCATATTAGTAAAGAGTCTCTTAATGTTGTATTAAGCTTTCATTTAATCCTTGTTTATATTGTTTAGTAAATCCAGTAACTTGATCAGGTGTAAGATTTGATATCCATTCTCTAAAATATTTCTGATATTTTATATGATTATTAAATCTCCACTCTTTTTCAAGCCAGTTATATAAATCTTTATTCATTTCTTAATTGTTCTTTTAAAGCCTTTACTAGCCATAGTTTTAAATTTAGTAGAGTAGACTGGATTCGAACCAGCGTGCTCTGCATCCCAAATGCAGCGAGATAAACCTGACTCCTCTACTACTCTATAAAGTAAAATCTGAGATTACCCTCAGAAGTTTTCGTTAGACTAAATTTGCAACTTTAGTACTATTCACCTAGGCTAGATGCTTTGGTTACTTTCCTTAACCGATACCACCAATAAAAATTTCTGCAGACTTTTTATTGGCGTGGAACCCTCAAAGGAATAAAGTCATGAAAGAATCCGGTTCTTTCCCTTTATTATTGGGTAAGTAGGTAATTACTTTGTCAGTCCTCATCTACTGGCTATCTGACATTTGCCGATCAGAATTTTATTGTAGGCACTGCAGGATTTGAACCTGCGACTCCGAAGGTATAAGCTTCGTGCTCTAACCACTGAACTAAGTGCCTAAATTAGTAAAAGGGTTCTTTATACTCTATCCCTTAAAAGAGTTTTTATAGAATTTATCAGTATGGGTCAGTTATTGTAGATGCTTTGGCATCTTTGAGATATCTACTACCTTACCAAATACCAAACATGTTTTATTTGGCTTAATTCTCTTTCTAAGTACACGACTATAGAGAAGTTCTCCTTTAATTACTTTAGCTATTAGTATAGCCGTTCCAAAATGATTAGTATTCATAGGTTTTAGTTTAGGGGTTATTCATACTCCCAAGTATTTAGATATTGATTATTGTAGTAATCTAAATACTTTAGATACTGTTTGACATAGGTCTTGATTTTGGTTCCCTCAGGTAGCCTCTTATTTAATAGTTCATAGGCTGTATCGGGCATTGTCATATAAATATCTGTGACTTGGTCTTTTTTGAGATATATAGAGTTAGTACATCCTACTAGAAGAAGTGCTATGAGTATAATTAACTTTTTCATAATTAAAAGTAATTAGTTTCTGTGTTAAGGCAAACTGTCTATTATGTGTGCTACTATGTTTGAATATTCTTCATACTCATCAGGATATTGGCTAATATGATATTGCTTATTCCACTTACATAAAAGATCCCATGCCCAAATAAAGAGCATCTTTTTAGCTCTTTCTTTATTAGTAGATGTTTCTTTAATACTATCATAATACCTATTAAATGTTTTCTTGAGATTATATAATTTCTGTCTAACCTCATTAACTTGAGATGTTTTCATAAAGGGTAATAGTATTATAGATTCTTAACTACGCCAATAACTTCTCTCATATATTTATTGAGATAGTTCTTAAAAGCTCTTCTAGTAATTAGGCAATAACTAGGCTCTGTGAAGTAATACCCCTCTTCTTCAAGAAATATTTTTTCTGTAATACTTCTAGTTTTTAGAATTAGACCAAATATATTAGCTCTATTACAGATAGCTGTTTCTATGATATTAACATAATCTTTATTTAAAGATGGTAGTATCTCTTGTTTAATATGACTACCTGAAGTTGATTTAAAATAAAATGTTCTTTTCATGTTAAACTATTTAATAGAGTTAGTGGAGGTGAAGGGATTCGAACCCTTGTCTTTACAACTTAAAATAATAAATTTATTCATAGGTTTAGGATGCTATTAATCTTACATAGCCCAAGAATTTGTTTGCTGTTGATTATGAAATAAGGGCTGACCAGTTAAGGTCAACTTCCACCAAGTTATTTTTAAAGAATAACTAAACTTTGAAAACAATATTAAGCTGCAAGTGCTACAGGTGCACCCTCAATGATTTCACCAAGGATGAAACTTTTTGCTCTATTTAGAGCTGAGCTAATCTTTTTGCCATTTGTTGTTTTGAGCTTTTTTAAAGTAGACTGCCCATCTACTACCTAATTTATTATTCTAATGCTGCAAATCAATTCCAAGTCACCCCCATTTTTATTATAACTTATCGAATTCGTCTCTATATTCCCTACTTAAACGTTCTAGCTCCTCTTCTAATTTTATAATGAGGAGTCTAAAGTCTAATCCATTATCAGAAATCTCAATTTCTGTTTCAGATCCATTACGAAGGCATATTGAACTAATGATACTACCTTCTCTAGCTTCTTTAATAGAATTTGCCAACTTTTTGTATTTACACATTCTATTATAAGAAGTAGTAGCAATGTTAAGTTCTTCTACTGTTATAGTTATATTTATTTTATAAAAATAAGACATTTTTGTAAAGCTGCTTCTAAACACGCTTCATAAGTATCATAATCATTTGCTTCTACTTCATTGTACGGTGGCCTTTCTATATCTTCTACTCCTATATCAATTAGTTTGAAGGTATAATGGTTCTCAGGAGTGGGAATCATAACTATATGTATCTGATGTTTCTCTCTTAACCACCTCTGAAGAAGTGATTGTGTTGGCAATGATACGCGGTCATAAAATTTCATGCCTGTTGTATCATTCCAATTTGCCAAAGATGGTTTGTCAGAATCATATTCTAAGGTAGTAGGAAATTTTCTTTTATATGTAGCATAGTAGAAACAGGGCCAATCAAATCCATTCTTTTTTGCAAGGATGGCTGTTTCAAAGTTAATATAAGTATCTCTCATGCTTTTGCTAGTGAATAATGTGAGTCTACCCCAGTTATTTATTAGATTAAGGAGTCTGTATTTATATATTGAGGGATCAGTTTCTTTGCTTAGTTTAGTAATATAGTCCATGAAATTGTGATATTTTAGCTATTAATATGTTAAATTTGTATAGTTATTTAACTATTAATAGAAAAATTATAGCATATATTTACTAAACAATTAAAGAAATTGGCAGTAATATATGCTATAATATTATAGATCTATGCCTAAGAGGCATTTTAGAAGGAACCCTATTAATAGTAGGAAAATGACGGTTGGGATACAACCAAGCATCATAATCAACTGAGACTCAAGATCTTCACCACTACCATACTCCATAATAAATCTTCTTTAAGGTTTAATAAAATATATAGCTAACAAACAAATTCCAATAACTAAACAACCTATTAGAAATAATACTTTACATAGGATTGTTGCAGCTATAATTAGTACTACAATAGATATTAAACATATCATCAGTAGACAATATATAATAATACCTTTAATCTCTTTAGTCATAATTATTAACTTTTAATAAGATTAAACAATAGAGTTAAACATTGCAGAAAATGCCATCAATATTACTATTGATATTACTCCTATCACCAACATAAGGAGATAGGTTAATATTGATTCTTTCATATCTATTAAAATTTAATAATTAGACATTATTGCTCCTTAGCCAAGTTACAACCTTGGTACAATGCAATTTACTAAGGAGTTGATATAATATTATGTTAAGTATGTAACAATAAGTAGGTCTTACAAAACTGTTGTAAATGTAATAAAAGAAAATATAAAAGTAAGATATAAAATAAGATAAATAAAATAAAAGGGGAGTTTTCTCCCCCTTTATTTATTCACCATAGATGGTCTGAGACTTGACTGGTGCAGGTCGTGCATTCCTATCATACAGAGTGATGACATTGTCTCCGCCACCTTGCTCGTGCAGGATGTAGAATACATCACCACCGTCGTTAGGCTGCAATGCACTAACTACAGGATGTTTGGGAAGATCCACAGTATACTCATTCTCCCCAACTTTTTTGACAGTTTCACGGATCTTACCAGATGCCTGTCCAATAGGACAACCATCAGCCAAGAGGAAGCAGAACTTTCCTTTCTCATTGGCATAAGGGTTCACCTCGATCGTGTCTGCATCAACCATTTTAGCAAGTTTTTGCAAGCTAAGGCTGGTTTTACCTTCAATGAATTCACTGTTATACTTCTGGTCCATGATACTAAGTTTTAAATTTAATGATGTCGTTTCAATTCTGTAAGACCTACTCACAGATGTGATGGGGGGTAGAACCCTCTATCCAAAACTTAGTGGGGGGTCTTGGGGAAGTATCAACCACTCCCATACACTCTATTAATTTTGAAATTTTTTTTAAAATTTTTTAAAATTTTTTTCAAGCAGTAAAAATTGTTTAAGGTTACGGACAAAAAGTATAAGTAAAATATTTATATTAAAAATTTGGAAATTAAATTTTTTTTACTTATATTTGCACTATCCATTCATCCAGGTACTATCCTTGAGAAAGATAAAAGGCTTGGAATTAGGGTCAGGGGGTTATTAGTAATCCTCTTTAGGAAATAACACATAAAAGCTCCTAGGCTACAGCGTATCGTCGCAAGGGGAATAGTAGTGGATATAAGTCCTGTTAGAATTAAACTAATGAAGGCATTCCTTAAAGTCGGTCCTTGGTGGATAAATACCACCCTGGTTAAACAGATAGGTTGAATAAAAGTTATTTCTAAAGAGAAACCACTCGTTAAAATGGTCAGAGGGATGAGAGGGCCTAGAGGATTCTTATATAGAATAAGATACTCTAAATAATAAATAGTAACTACTATTTAAATAACGCGCGAGTAAAATTGCTAAAGCCCTTATTATGTTTAAAAAATATTGGTGGATACTACTATTAGGGTTAGCTTTAATAGGATTGATTATTTTATTTTTACCTAAATATCAGACTATACAGTATGAGATACCTTCTACTATTAATATAACAAATACTACTACTTATAATGTAGATACTATGGTATTTATAGCAGTTAATAAGGTTATGGGGATAGATAGTTTGAAGGTGAATATACTTTATAATGATAGATACTTTAAGTATAATAGAGATATTAAAGCTGTACTCTATCAAAATAATCCAAAAGATTATAACCTATTTATAAATAGAACTGTTTCAAATAGAGAAATTGAGGTTATAATTGCTCATGAAATGATTCATTTGAAGCAGTATTATGATGGCATATTAATACAGAAAAGTCTCACAGATTCAATAGTATATAATGGTATTAAGTTTAGCCCTACTACTAGTTATAATGAAAGGCCTTGGGAAAGAGATGCTTATACTAACCAAGATATAATGCTAGCTAAAATTAAAGATTTAATGTATGAGAAAAAGAATTGATTATAAAGCCATTAACACTTATAATGGAGAAGTAACTAAAAGAGTAGTTATCAAATATAAGGTTGGTAGGAAGAGAAGATTAGTTCTTAGTACTAATATTAATGCTGACCAACAATTAACAGCTGTATCAGCAGCATTAGTTTAGTATGGATAAATGGAATAATCTCTCCATGACTGAGAGAGCTGAATTAATGAGGATATATCGGTCAAATGGTATATCCTCAATTTCTTTAATGAGGGATCATTATAATAAGCATGATAATGGAGGAGATGTACAACCTAGTGATGCTACATTTAGAGCTACTTTAACTAATCCTGTTAATAGTTATAGATCCAATGCTCCTGCTGGAATAGGGGATGCAGCTATTACTAAAGCTACAGGTTTATTAAATCCAATTACAGGAGCTACTGTTGCTGGAGCAGGATTAGGAGCATATGGTATTTATAAAGCTATAGATAGTAAGAAGGCTTTTGGTGGTAATATCTATGATGGGAAAGGTACTAAGAGTAATCAAATGAATGTATCCTTCCCTTATAAGATTAATCCAGAAAATATATCTTCTTCCGTTGATGACTATAGGTATCATGCTCCAGAATATATTGATAATAATACTAGCTTAAAAGAAGATACTAAAAGAGAAAGATTATCTAAATTTATACAAGCATATAACATTAACCATAATAATTGGAAAGAACCTTATACTGACTCTTTAATAAATATATCAAAAGATAAGAATATAGAGCCAGAAGACTTAGCTAAAGTAATAGCCTCAGAATCTAGTTTTGATTATACTCAGAAAAATTCTGAGTCCACTGCCTATGGACTAATTCAGGAGACTCAACCCAACTTATCTCAAAGATATAAAGATGATCCAGAATACAAAGAAAAAGTTATGGCAGAATATCTAAATAAAAACAGGAGAGTGGAAGATCAGTTTCATGATATAAGAATAGAATTAGATGAGATTAAGCGACTTACAAAAGGAAGAAAATTAACAGCAGGAGATATAAAATATAATCTATTGGCTCCGCACTCCAATAGAGCAAATCTAATATCTGAGACCTCATGGAAAAATTTAACTAAGAAACAAAAAGACTCTTTAACTTTTGGAAAATCCACTTACCAAGATTATATTGATCTCTTTAATAGACAGATGGAAAGAGCTTTTAAAGAAAAAACTGAATAATTTATAAAATAATTAATAAAATATTTGCATATTAAATTTATTTTACTTATCTTTGTATTGTTAAAAAATAATAAACATAAATGAAACAGATCTTAGTAATTTTCTCACTTGGAGCTTTAGTATGTTCATGTACTTTAATGCATCCAAATGCTACAGAGCAAACTGTAGATTCAACAGAAGTTGTTCTGGCTGATACAGTAGCAGATTCTACTGTTATTGATACTATTAATTTTGAGTAATTATGGCATGTAAAGGCGGTAAAAAAGGTAAAGTCACTGGTCGTGGTGGTAAGAAATAATAAGCTTAGGTATTAAGCTGTACCGGGTTGGTAGTTATCCCTTCATTAACTAGTAAGTGTACATAACTAGGGAGTTGGCAAAAACTACATTACTCTTGGGTAGCATAGAGGTTAATGCACTTGACTGTTAATCAAGATATCGTAGGTTCAAATCCTACCCCAAGAGCATAGGAAGCGTGTTGTTGGATTGATCCATAGTATAATGGTAGTACCCTAGATTTTGGTTCTAGTAGTTTTAGTTCGAATCTAAATGGATCAACTAGTTAAATTTTATGTTAAATAAAAGATTATGGGAGAATTAAGATTATTTACCTATGAGGGTGTAAAGAGATATAAATCAGTAAGGAGAGCTATTGCAAGAGGACATGTCTCTGATACTGGAATTATATATCCTAGAAGACCTTTTAATAATAGGAAAAATAAACCCTTTGAGGATATTAAAAGGAGTATTTATGGAGAATTCAAGTGTAGACAAAAAGAACGATTATAATAATGAACCAGTATATTTTTGTGCATCGTGTCTATCACTGTCAGTAATGAATTATACTGGAATTGTAGATTGTTATTGTGGCCATTGCACATCTACAAGAATTATAGTAGGGAATATATATCAATGGGAGAAACTCTACGAAGAAAAATATGGTCATAAATTTTTAGATGAAAAAAAGTAGAACTATGGGAAAGATTGTTGAATTGAAAGAAGAAGTTAAAGAAGTTAAAGAAAATAAAGCTGCTAATCAACCTCCAAAACTTGATTATGATAAGCTCAAAGAGATCTGTAATGGTCTAGCTAATGAGAATCATGCCTTGAGAGAGCAGCTTATGCAAAGAGGATATGCTGAAGCAATTAAAAGAATAGACTTTTTATTTAAAGCTCTTGAATTTAAAGAACTATTCTCTAAAGAGTTTGTAGATTTTGCAATTGAAGAGATTCAATCTGCTCTAACTCCTCCTGAAGAACCTAAAGTTGAGGGTGAGTCTGCTGAATAAATTAATTTATGTATATGGGAAATATCACTAAGAATTCTAATATAGCCCATATAGTTACTACGTTAGCAAAAGCAGATAATAATTTCTTTAGATATTGGTTACAATTTATTAAACCCCTACATGGCTTATCTTATAAGGAAATGGAAGTACTAGCCTCATTTTTAAGAATGAGATATGAACTATCTAAAAGTATATCCAATGATGAATTATTAGATAAGGTACTTATGAATGCTGATACTAAGAGAGTTATCAGAGAAGAGCATAATATTGCTCCTCCATACTTCCAAGTATTGCTTGCTAAGTTTAGAAAGTTAGGGATAATAAAGGATAATAAAATAGAAAAGAAATATATTCCAAATCTAGAGATAGATTCAAAAGAGTATAAACTAATTTTACTATTTGATCTTAAGACTGATGATAACTAATAAACTTTTAAAATCAGTTATAAAAGAAGTATCCAAAGAAATGGAGTTACCTGAGGAAGTAGTAACTGTGGCCTATAGATCTTTATGGGAATTTAGTGCTTCAGTAATAGCAGCTATTCCAATTAAAGATTTAGAGTCTGAAGAGGATTTTAAACAACATCGTGTAAGTGTTAATATACCTGGCCTTGGAAAGCTCTATACCACTTGGGATAGGATAGTAGGATTAAGAGAAAGATATAATTTACTACAAGAATTAAAAAATGATAAAGAAAAAACTAGTACTGAAGAAGATTAAACCAACTTTTACTAGATTGGTAACTACTGCAGATAGATATACTTTTGAGGACTCCATTACTGAGACAGGTATGGTTATACCAGACATGGAAGGGGCTATCAAGGATATTCAAACTGTAGTAGCCGTAGGTGATGGAGTTAGAGAGATTAAGGAGGGAGATAAAGTTTCTCTAAACTTTAAGAGATTTGCTCAATATAAGTATTCCAAAAATTCAGCAAAAGCTGATATGGAGGAATATAATAATCAGATAGTCTCTTATGCCTTTACCTTTGTAGAAATAGATGGAGTTGATTATCTATTCTTAGATAATCAGGATGTAGAGTTTATTATTAAAGAGTATGAAGAAGCAGAAGTAATACTTCCAGATGCTATAACGGCGGCTCCTAAGGCAACTAATTTAGTTAAGCCTAGTTCTAGTACTCTCATAGTATAACATATAAGCCCCTCCTCAAAAGGGGCTTTATTTTTAAAATATGAAACTATTCACTTTTGAGGGATATAAATTAAATATATCTGAAGAAGCTTTATGTATAAAAGCTTTTAGAGAACTATTTAAAAGAGATAGATCTAAAAATAAAGAAAAGGCTATTATGGAGCTAGGATTCATCTATTTTTATGCTGATCCTAGAAGTGATTATAGCTTTATTACAGATGACGAGGAGAGAAAAATATCTATCATAGAGCAAGAAGGATTACCTTCTAATTGGAAACCAGATGAAAAGGTATTACGTGCTTTAGAGGTATATAAATTTCTTACTCAAACAACCTCATCTTTATTGCTCAGAGATACTAGAGCAGCTATAGAAAAAGCAAGAGCATTTCTGTTGGAAATGGATCTTAGTCAAGAGGATGATAAAGGTAAGCCTAAATATACTATTAACTCCTTTGTTAGTGCTGTAAAGGATATTCCTAGGTTAGCCAAAGAATTCTCTGAAGCAGAAGCAGCTATTGTAAGAGAGATTGAGGAAAATGGCCGTATGAGAGCTAATAAGCTTAAAAAGGTTGGTGAAGACGGCTTTGATTCATTATTTACTAAAAACTAATACTTATGTCTAATACTGATATGATAATTAAAAGTCTGAATGACTTTAATAAGATTGTAGATTCTAAATATAAAAATGGCCTATTTGCTTTAGTTAAAGAAGAGGCTATATTTAAAGAAGTTGTCTTTTATAAGAAATTTGTATGGAGCCTATCCTATAAATCTAATGCTTCAGATAATTCTGACATTATAAAAGAATTTACATTTATGGTTCCTTTAAATAAGCTTAATAAGGTAGAGATTGAGACATCTATGACTGAAAATTTACTTACTTATATTTATGGATTTATATTGAGTAATTATACAAAATAATGGAAGTTAATAAATATCAAACAGCCCTTACTGATGACTTAATTAAATCTCTCACTAAGGAGGAATATGAAAACCTGTTTGATTATATTAATAATGTTCCATTTATACAATCTCTCATATCTCCTGATAGGAAATATGCAAGAGATTTACCAAGAAAGGATGGCAGGATCATTGTGGATGTCTGCCATCCTCATATTTTGGAGGATATGGAATATTTTAGGCCAGCAGGTAATCATTATAAAAAGTATGGATGTTATACAAAACTAAGACCTAATGGTAATCCTAATAGTGAGTTTGGTAAATGGATTAGGCAAGAATTAGATAGAATCTGGAATGGGTATGTGAGACCATCTGATGGGGAGTGGGTAACTGGAGATTTTTATTTCTACATTAACTACTGCCCTATTATGGTTTCTAGAACCAAAGGAGCTAATAGTAAAGTAGCTTTACGTGTGAGTAGCTTTCCAGAAATATGGGAGGCAAATTATTTATGGTTTCATTATATAGATCAAGCTAGACATGGAGGTTTATATAATGATTGGATAGGTGGACAACATGCAGTATTAATAGCTAGACGCGGCGTGGGAAAATCCTATTCGGCAGGAGCTCTTTTAGCTAAGATCTTTACATGTGGAGAAAGTCTTGAGACTAGTAAAGAAGTAACAGGTCTTGTCACAGCTTATGAAAAAGAATACTTAACTAAAGATGGTATTCTTAATAAGTTTGTGAGTATGGCAGATTTTTGTGCTGAAAATACTCAGTTTCCATCAGCTAGATATAAGAATAGTTTAGCTGATATGAACTGGATTATGGGATATATGGATGCTAATTCAGGGATTATTAAAGGGACCAAAAATGAAATAATTGGTTTCTCTTCTAAAGATAATCCAGATAAAGGACGTGGTAAACGAGCACATAAATTAATATTTGAGGAATTTGGTAGATTTCCACAGTTCTTAAATACATGGAATACTTCTGACTATAATGTTAGAGAAGGAGAATATGCCTTCGGACAATTACTAGCTTTTGGAACGGGCGGCTGTGTATGTGCTGGTACTCAAGTATTTACGGCTACAGGAAACCTGGTTAATATTGAGAAACTTAGAATAGAAGATGGTATATTAGGATATGATTTAAACAATAATAAAGTTAGTGTAGAATCTATAAGTAATTTAAGGAATCCTGCTTTAAAACCTTGTTTAAAGATTATTACTAACTCTGGTAGAGAACTATCATGTAGTACAGATCACCCAATCTATTCTAGCAACAAATTAGATATAAATAAGTGTAGAATTTGGAACTGGCATAATGCAGAAGAACTGTTAGTTGGAGATGCTATAGCTGTTTGTAATACTGTTGATAAATTTGGAGATACTCCAATATTTGATGCTAGATTAGTAGGTTTGTTAATAGGTGATGGAAGCTATATAAGTTCTCCAAGAATTACTTCTTGCGATAAAGAGATTCAGGATTATATTAAAAGTAAATACTCTACATCAATTTATAATACACCCGTCCATACACAAGATGGAAGAATTATAGAAGAGATTGGGATTAAGAATATCAGAAATGAATTAAGAAATTTAGGAATCTATGGGCAATCTGGCAATAATAAGAGAATACCTCAAGCATTATTCAATGCTAGTAAAGAGGATGTTTGTAATTTTCTAGCTGGACTTATAGATACTGATGGTTGCGTCTCCATTGGTAAATTACATGGCAAGAGAAAGCTTCCAGCTGTTTCTATTAGTATAGCTACCAGTAATAAGATATTAGCAGAACAGGTACAGTTATTATTAAGTAAAATAGGAGTATATGCTAACATCAATATTAAACTACCTAGTACAAATCCCAATAAGAGAATTAAAGATAAGAACTTATACTATTCTATTGATATTCAAACTAGGGATGGAGTTATAAATCTAGCTAACTCAGTACATCTCCTTATTAAGTATAAGCAGAAGTCTTTAGAGGCAGCTAGAGAAATAGCCCTAAAAAAGAAGAGATGGAGGAAACAACTTTTTGATTATGAAAAGATTGTTAAAATAGAGAATATAGGGTTACAACCTATCTATAATCTAACTGCTAGCAATACTCATACTTATTTAGCTAATGGGATAATTACACATAATACAGAAGGCTCAGACTTCTCAGGAGCCTTAGAATTAATATATCATCCAGATGGGTATGGAACCTATGCTATTCCTAATGTTTTTGATAAAAATAGCCAAGGTAAAACCAAGACAGTATTCTTTCTTGGAGCTTATATGAATAGAAAAGGTTACTATAATTCTGATGGAGTATCAGATGTAATAGGTGCTTTATTATCAGAAATTAGAGATAGAATTAGAATTAAGTATAACTCTTCTGATGCTATGGCTTTAACTCAGAGAAAAGCTGAAATGGCCATTACTATTCAAGAAGCTATTATGAAGAGAGATAATACTATCTATCCAGTAGCTGATTTGAATGATAGACTCAATGAGATTGATTTTAATCCTCATCATTTTGATGATCTCTGGATAGGTAGACTAGCTATAAAGGATGGAGCAGTTATCTATAAACCAGATACTGATGTTGATTATATTAAAAACTTTCCACATAAAGACAATAAATTAGAAGGAGCTATCTGTATAAAAGCTATGCCTGAAACAGATTCATCTGGTAATATCCCAACTGGTAGATATATAGCTGGAATTGACCCTTATGATGATGATGTTTCTAACACTATGTCATTAGGAGCTTTATACATATTGGACCTTTTTACAGATGAACTAGTTTTTGAATATGTTGGTAGACCTACATTTGCAGATGATTTCTATGAAATATGCAGAAAAGCTCTACTATTTTATAATGCAGAATGTAACTATGAAAACAATAAAAAAGGTCTTTTTAAGTATTTTTCTCAGCATAATTGTCTTTATTTATTATCTGATACCTTGGAATTTCTTCGAGACAAAGAAATGATTAGAGGTAACTTATATGGTAATAAAAATAAAGGTGTTAATGCAACTGAACCTATCAAAGCTTATGCTAGAAGATGTATAAGGGACTGGTTGTTAAAACCAACTGAAACTAATAAGATCTTAGAGAATGGAGAAGTAGAGGAAACTACAAGTTTAAATCTATTTAAAATTCCTTATAGAGCTTTAATACAGGAGTTATCTCAGTGGAATTCAGATGCTAACTTTGATAGACATGATGCCTTAGGAATGTTAATGCTTTTAAGAGAAGATAAATTAAGATTAATAGGTGAAGGAGATGTTAAATCATCTATTGAAGATGATCCTAATTATTTAGGAAATGATCCATTTTTTAGTCAATCTAAAAAAGGAGTAAAGTTTAAATTTAGCTTCTAAATTCAGCCTAGGTAAATATAGTAATAAAAGTGTGTTTTTTACATAAATATTTTATTAATAAGCTTGTATTAAATGCTAAATTTACTTATATTTGTTATTATTATATAAATAATATAAACATGTTATATGTTAGCACTTAGTAAATTACCCAGAGAGATGCTTCCTTTCTCCAAAAAAACTAGAGAGTGGAGAAAATTACATCTAGACTGGGCTGATAGAAGAACTTACTTCTATGATAGCACTGTGAGAAAGTCTCTAATTAAGAAAAAGATTAACTATAATCTTCTTAATGGATACTTAGATATGCAGGATCTATCTATAGTTCTCAACCCTGAACAAGTACAGGCAGATTATATTCCTGAGACTATTCAACACTACCCTATAATGAACTCTAAGCTAAATGTTCTTAGAGGTGAAGAAGCTAAGCGTAGATTTGACTTTAGAGCCATTGTTACTAATCCTAATGCTCTATCAGAGATAGAAGAATCGAAGAAACAAGAGTTATTTGCTAGACTACAAGAATTAATTGCAAATAATTCCATGTCTGAAGATGATTTTAACAATGAAATAGATAAGCTTACTTATTATTTCACTTATGAGTGGCAAGATATTAGAGAGCAGAGGGCTAATTTATTACTCAAACATTACATAAAAGAACTGGCAGTATCTACTAAATTCAATGCTGGATTTGTAGATGCTATGGCTGTAGGAGAAGAAGAATATCAGTGTGATATCGTTGGTGGAGAGCCCACATTTGAGAGATTAAATCCTATGAAGGTACATGCCTTTAGACAAGGATATTCCAGTAGAATTGAAGATGCTGATATTATTATTCTTATAGACTTCTGGAGCCCAGGAAAAATTATAGAGACCTTTTATGACGTGTTGACTCCTAAAGATATAGAGTATATAGATAATTTGCCCCAAAGTTATGCTACTGATGAGATGCAAAATCATGATGAAAGAAACTCCTTTGTTAATTTTGCTGATGTTACTGGTAATGAATATGGGGAAGGTACAGTTATAGATAACTTTGTATTTTTTGGTAATACTGGAGTAAATGCTACTACTAATTACTTTGATAATAATGGTAATATCAGAGTTCTTAGGATGTACTGGAAGAGTAAGAGAAAGATTAAAGAGGTTAAATCTTATGATCCTGAGACTGGTGAAGAAGAGTATAACTTCTATCCTGAGACTTATATCATAAATAAGGACTTAGGAGAGGAAGAAAAGATACTGTGGATTGATGAGGCTTGGGAAGGTACTAAAATAGGTAAGGATATTTATTTGAACATGAGGCCTAGATTAGTACAGTATAATAGACTATCTAATCCATCAAGATGCCATTTTGGTATTGTAGGTGGAGTATATAATCTTAATGATTCAAAACCATTCTCTCTAGTAGATATGATGAAGCCTTATTCCTATCTGTATGATGTAATTCATGATAGATTAAATAAGGCAATTGCAGCTAATTGGGGAAAGATTCTAAGACTTGATTTAGCTTTAGTTCCTAAAGGATGGGATGTTACCAAGTGGGTACATTTTGCTAAAGTTAATCATATAGCTGTACAAGATGGATTCAAGGAGGGATCTATAGGACCTGCTAAGGGTAAATTAGCAGGAATGATGGGTAACCAAAATACTGGGGTTATTGATGCTGAAACTGGTAATTACATTCAACAGCATCTAAATCTTCTTGAGTTTATAAAGATGGAAATGTCCGAGGTTGCTGGTATATCTAAGCAACGAGAGGGACAAATTAGTGCAAGAGAAACTGTTGGTGGAGTTGAAAGAGCTACATTGCAATCATCTCATATAACCGAGTGGTTATTTACTGTCCATGATGATATAAAAAGAAGAGCCCTTGAGTGTCTATTAGAAACAGCTAAAATGGCTATTAGAGGGGGCTCCAAAAAGTTCCAATATATACTTAATGATGGAGCAATGAAGATTATGGAGATTGATGGGGATGAGTTTGCTGATTGTGACTATGGGATAATGGTTGATAGTAGTCCAGAGACCCAACAACTTACTGAAAAACTTGATACTTTAGCTCAAGCAGCTCTTCAAAATCAAACTCTCTCATTCTCCTCAATTATGAAAATATTTACTTCTCCTTCTTTGTCAGAGATTCAAAGAATTATAGAAAAAGATGAGAAGAATATTCAGGAGAGACAAGCCCAGGCACAGCAACAACAATTAGAGTCTCAACAAGCTATAGCAGAGCAACAGGCTCAGACTAAATTAGCAGAACTTCAGCTACAGGATCAAATGAATCAAAGAGATAATGAGACTAAAATTCTAGTGGCCCAAATTGCCCACGAAGATACTGAACTTGAAACAGATGAGTCAGAGTCTAATCTTAAAAAAGAGGAACTATTAGAAAAGATTAGACAATTTAATATACAAATGGAGCTTGAACGGGAGAAGTTAAAATCTGATACTAGACTTAAAGAGAAAGAGTTAAGTATCAAAAGTAAACAGAAAACTTCAACAAATACTAAATAAGTATGATTAAATTTTATTGTCAAAAGGCACGTCCTATATATGTAAGGACAGATGACATATGGATGACACCATCCTCTAAAACTGCTGCAGGATATGTCTATGTCTTTACTCCTGATGGGTATAAAGATTTAGTAGTTAATAATCTATATCAAAGAATTTCTGAAGCAGGATTTAATGGTACCGAGGATGAAATGATTCAGAATCTGGTATCTGAAGCCTCGGCCCCAGATAATGCTACTTCTATCCCTACTAAAGACCCGAGTGTAACTATTCAGAATTCTTTGGATAACTTATCTTCTAATTTAGAAGATTTAAGTGGAGAAGTAGCAATAAACTCCACTTACATTCAGGAGCTTAAAACTCTAACAGATGAGCAAGGAGATAAGCTGGATTCCTTGGATGAAGAGATGGATACTAAACAAAATAAATTAGTATCTGGAACTAATATTAAAACAATTAATAATGCATCTCTATTAGGATCAGGGAATATAGCTATTAGTACATTTACTCCTGTTACAACCCCTACAAGTCTAGCTGCAGATGCTACTTTGGAGCAAGTTGTAGCAGCTTATAATAATCTATTAACTAAGTTACAGATGGCTGGTATCTTGGCAGATAATGGATCATCTAATAATTAATTGATTCAATATGTACGAGTATATAAAAGGTTTGGGGAGTATTTGGGTTAGTCCAGAAGCTCCCCCAGCCTCTTCAAAGAATATCTTATGGCTAAAACAGTCAGGTGGACCCACTAAGAGATATTCTCTATTATACTATAATGTTTATAAATCATTAAGTAGATGGGAAAATGTTACTCCTGGCTATGTACTATTTGAAGATATTAGAGGTATAGCAGAACCAGGACCAGATTTTTATCCAGTAACTACTAATGATTATATAGCTTATATTGGTTCAGGCGCAGGAGAATATACCAACTTTATTCAAGAGAATGGCAAACCAATTACTATTACTAGTAATACTTCTATTGTTATTCTATATAAGGAAAAAGACTCAAAGTACTGGACCTATAAGGAAACTGAATGTAAAGGACCTCAAGGAGATTCAGCTTATGAGCTTGCTAAGCTTGGTGGATATACCAAAACTAAAGAGGAATTTTATAGAGATTTAGCCCAAGTAAGTAATAAAGTAGACAAGATTCCAGGAAAGGGATTATCTACTAATGATTATACAGATCATGATAAAAATCTAGTAAGAACAATTCCAGATAAAGTTAATAGAGAAGAATTAACTCAAGTAGCTTTTTCTGGATTACATAAAGATCTATTAGATACTAATTCTGTTGACTGCCATCCTATAGAAGCTATAACTGGTCTCAGACAGGAGCTTAATAGTAAACAACCGATAGGTAGCTATGCTCATTTAGATGAGAATGGCAAGGTATTAGAAACAGCTAATAATTCAGATAAATTAAATAATAAAGTAGAGTCTGAATTACATGTAGATACAGCAGATAAAGCTATTGGAGATGAAGATGGTCTTAATATTAAGATCAACTATGCTAAAAAGACTGAAGTTGAAGATTCTATAACAGATGTAAGTTATGATTCATCTAGTGGAGTATGGAAATTCACCAAAAGTGATGGTACTATTATGGTAATAGACCAACCTATAGAGCAAATTATTAAGGAAGGTTATTACGATGCTGCCACCGAGGAGATTGTTTTGGTGATGTGGGATGAGTCAGAGATAAGAATTCCTGCAGAAGCTTTGGTTAATATTTATACTGGAGTTAATACTGATTCTACTAATATCAATATTAGTAGCGATAATATTATTTCAGTTGCTGTCAAAGACTATGTATCTAAAACCTACACAGACAATCAGTTAGCTACTAAAGAAGACAAGTCTAAATTAAAGGCTTTAGCTTATAAAGAAACTGCAGATTATACTAATGATGTTTCTAATAAACCTAAGCTTAATGGTAATATAATTCAGAATGAGAATACTACTGAATCTTTAGGATTAGAACATAATATAGTTTCAGTTGGAGTTGTTGAGCCAACAGAAGAGTATAAAGAAGTATGGGTAGATATGTCAGACATTGATGGAACAGAGATACCTCTACTCGAAAATGCTCAATATCAAGCGTTATTAACTGAGGCTAAAACTATTATCAATGCTATTAATGAGCTAGTTATTAAAGCTAATCAAGTCACTACCCATACTAAAAGGATAGCAATGACTACCAATAAGCCTTCTTTAGAGACTAATAGATTTTATGTATGGGAAACTCCTATAACTACTCTATATATTACTTTAGTACCACCTGCTCAAACTGGAATTGTTAATGAATATCTATTACAATTTAGTACTGGAGATTTAACTCCTGTAGTAACTTTTACTCCAGAAATTAAGTGGGCTAATAGTGAATCTTTTACTCCTCAAAAAAATAAAACCTATCAAATTAGAATATTAGAGGGTATTGGAGTATATAGGGAAACAACTTAGATACATTTTATATTTAAATAAATATGTCATTAAAAGTAAAAACAACTAATGGTAGTTGGGTTTATATTCCTGGTACCAAAGGTAGGGATGGAGATGAGCACGTTTATATAGGTGCTGAAGCTCCTTCAGATAAATCTATGATATGGTTTCAAACCACTACAGCTAGAGATTCTGGAGTAAGAAGGTTTGATCTCAACTCAAATGATTGGGTATTATTACCCGGTACTCAAGGAATAGGCATTGCTTCTGCGATAGTTAATGAGGATGGAAATCTTATTTTAACATTAGATGATATTGCTGCTACTACTATTGATACTGGATATATAAAGGGACCTCCAGGAGCAGAAGTACAACTTAGAAGTAATGGATCTTATCTACAGTGGAAGTATGATAATGAGGCAGATTGGAAAGATCTGATAGCTTTAGAGGAAATTATTAAAGATTATTTACCTCTGAGTGGTGGAACCCTGACTGGAGATTTGAATTTATCTTATACTACTAATTCAGATTCTTCTAAGCTATCCGTATTCGATGCTAATAAAGCTAGTTATTATAACATAGCTTCTTATACTGGAACTTTAAATTTAGGTGATGCATCTAAACTAACTATTATTAGATCTCAGAATTTCCTAAGAAGAGAAACAGGTTACACCAAATACAAGATATATGATGAAGGTACATTCATAGCTGATACAGATTATGCTACTCCAGCTTTTGTAACAACTGAAACAGCTAAGTATCTTCCATTAACAGGTGGACTAATGGCAGGTCCTATACTGATACATAATTCTGGAGATTCTTTGGATACTATATTGGCCTATTCTGATGGAGTTAGTATATTAAGTACTGCCTTTAATTCTGAAACACCTTATAGAGGAATTCAACTTGGTGGGGACTCTACTTCAATTATTGCTTTCAATGATAATGGTGAAAGTAGGTTACAACATACTTCGGGAAGTCAGTTTGGATACATATTATCGTCGATTTATTTTAAACCAGGAATAGATTATGTAGAACCATCTTCAGTTATTAACTCAATATTAACTGATTATACAGCTGAAACTTCAGCTAAAGATATTACTAGTACTGATTCTATTAAGACTGCCTTACAGAAGGTTGGGTTCTATACTAAAGCTGGACTATATACTAAGGCAGAGATTGATAATTTAATCTCTAGTGTATTAACTTACGCAGGTTCAGTAAATTCTTTTGCAGACTTACCTACCACTGGTGTTAAAGTAGGAGATGTTTACAATATTGCAACAGAATTTGATTTAGGTGGTAGCCATTATCCAGCAGGAACTAATGTAGCTGCTGAGGCTATAAATGATAATAACATTACTTGGGATCCTTTAGGAGGATCTTTTGAGTTAACTAAAGCCTCTGTTGAGGCAGTTCTAACAGGTAATATCACTAGTCATACACACAGTTATTTACCTTTAACTGGTGGTTCTCTAACAGGAAATTTATCAACAACTGGAATTATTACATCTACAGGTCGATTAATTGTTAGAGACGCAGGTTATCCTCAAATAATATTTAGACATGTAGGTGATTCAGCCTATGATAGTTTATTATTTACAAACACGTTATCTGGATCAGTTAAATCATTATTATTTAGACCTGACTCTACAGTATCTCAAGATGGAATAGTTTACCATAGCTTAAATTTCCAAGCTGGAATAGATTATATTGCTCCAGAAACTTTATCTGGCTATGTAACAACTAGCACAACTCAAGAAATACCAGGATATAAGGTATTTACATACGCTCCAATGTTTGGGCAAAAATCTTCATTTACTTATAATACAACAGGTGTTATTAATAATGAAGATACTTCAACTGTTTTTGTATTTAGATTAGGAGCTGGAGAAGGTATATGGAGGTTACAACAGGAGTCTAATACTACAGCGTTACTTGGTATACAAGGAAGAAAGGCAATGAAGATTACTTCTAATGCTTCAGATGTTAGTATTACTGCTGATAAGTTTATTGGAGCTGCCACTTCACTTGTAGAAGAGAATATATATACAGCAACTAACTTTGGTACTTCAGATAAAAGACTTAAGAGATCTATTAAAAAAATAGATGAATCTGTTATTGAAAAGGCTGTAGATTCTATTAATCTTAATAGATCTTTTATATATAAGAAAAGTGGAGTAAAAGGGTATGGACCTGTAGCTCAAGATTTAGAAGAGGTATTCCCAGAATTAGTATACACTAATGATAGAGGAATAAAAGGAGTAAATAATACAGCTTTACTTCATTTACAGATACAAGGCTTATATCAGAAAATACAGGAGCTACAAGACCAATTAGCTCAAACAAGCTTTAAAGAAAAGATAGGTATATGGAGTAGGCTCAAACAAGCTTTAAAGAAATGGCTATTACCTTAAAAGAAGCTTATGGGCTTAATGGTTGTGGTGCCGACCAGATAAGATATGTTTCATTATTAGACATCGGACCTAGCTCAGATGATTGGGAGAATAGACCTATATTTGGAGGACTTCAAATAGGACAAAATTACCAAGTTGTTATTGGAAGTGTAACTTACTTAGAAGGGGCATCACAAGGATTTACTATTAGAGAGTATGATTATTTATCAGGTACTGCTGGCAGAGCATGGGAGGTAGGCACTGATGGATCTACTAGTAATCTCATTTTAACCATCACTGGAGCTACTAAAGGAACTCTCTTAATTTATGCTGGAAGAGCTGGACAGACCGCAGGTAATAAAGTAAGATTTACAAATTGTTCTCTATATTCACTTGGGAATATTACTGGTAACTTATTACCAAATTCCGGTGGAATTTATTATAACAGTGCTTACCGTACAGTAGAAGGTGTAAGTATTACATATCAAAATTCTGGAAATACGGAGGTACCTGAGATTAGAATAGACTCTAATGGTACATATGCTGAGGCAGGGATTTATTTCAGAACAGGTAATACTACTGTATATAATCAGTTAATATGTCAAGCAGGGTATACTTATAATGTATCATTCTGGGCATATTCTAATAAATCTGGTACTAGTACTTTTTTGGATCCTCTTCAAGAGGGAGGAAGGACCAGTCATGGATCTTCCCTATCAATACCTAATGGTGTTTGGACTAAGGTGTGGAGTACTGCTACAATATCTAAGAGCTGTAATACAGTGATAGTATTAGAGGGCATGCCCTTAGGGGTTAACACTACCTTTTATGTAAAGGACATAAGAGTTACCAGATGTACTCCAGAGGATACTTATTGGATGGCATGGATTCCAAGTTCTAATAGTGTAGAGCAAAATGAAAGATTACCAGATGTTGCAGAGGTAAATACTTTATTGGATCTACATCAAAATGCAAGATCTACATATCCTTTTCAAAGTAGTCTGTTAGATAATCCACAAACTAGTTTAGCATGGCCTAGAGGAGTAAACCCAGTTACTGGTATACAGATATTAGCTAATACTGCTAGTACTGAAAACTACAGTCACTCTTCTTATTTTAATATACCTTCTAATACCAAATTCTATATTTCATTTTGGGCTCAGTGTAGTGCAAATATTAAGGGAGCTGATGTTTATATATTACCAGATGATTATCCTAATAAAGGATTAGTAGTAAAAGATAGGTTACCTTTAAATCAAACTTGGACATTATATAGATATGAATTTACCTCTCCAAGTACTTGGGGTGATAGTGTTCCGGTACGAATAAGATTTGATAATAATGGTTCTAACGATGGAAATGAGGCTAGATTATATCTTAAGGATGTCAATATATCTTTAGATATAGATCATTCTAATGAATTAGCTAGTTGGGAAGGATTTAAATATCAAATCTCTTCACGCACAAGAACCATAGATACTACTGAATGGTCTTATAGTGGTAATGTAAGAACCAAAGGTACCCTAAATCAACAAAAGATTTTATATAGTGATGGATCAGCTTCGGATTGGACGACACTGTCGTCCAACTCTCAATCTGAGACCGCTCAATATACTGACTATGGTGCATGGACCTATTCAGATCCTAAAAGAACAAGAACTGTAACTTACAGATGGTCAGATGGAGCCACAAACTCAGGTGGTACACAGACTCAGACAGCTACCACAAGTACTAATTACAGTGCATGGACCTATTCAAGTGATAATTCTTACAGAACTAGAACTGCTACACCTGTATATACATATACAGATACAACAAGAGATGGTACAGCAACCTCTCAAAGAGAAAATGGTACGGTAAGCTATGGTACTTGGAGTTATTCAGGTATTACTAGAACTAGAACTGTTAGTTATGTATATTCAGATGTTACTAAAACATCCAACCCTCAATCTGAGACCGCAACTCTAAATAGTATAGTTGGAGAATACACCTCTTCTAATCCATATAATGGAAATAATCAATGGACTAAAGCTGGAGGAGGCACCATTTCAGTAGCTGTTTTAGGTAAATATAATTTTAGTGATAATGTTGCTGCTCAACAATATGTAACTAATAGTTGTACTTATTCCTATACTAATAACAATGTAGGCACATGGAATGCCTCATCACATGTTATGACTATAAGTAGTGCTGGTACTACAATTATTGGAGATTCTTCTACAAACACATTGACTATTACTTATAGTGGTAAAACAATTAGTGTTATATTTAAGAGACAAGCAAATGCTATCACAGATTATGGTACTCCAACTGGAGGTACCATGTCATATGCAACAATACCAGCATCTGGTGGTACTATAAGTTCAGGTACTTTAGGTGGGACAGTATCTCAAACTAGAACTTATACTTCTGGCTCATCTGATACTTATTCACAGGCTACTCCAACTAATGGTACATATGGTACAGCTATTTCAGCTCCTAGCTTAGGAGCCACCATAAAGAATGCAGCAACGGTAGGAACTTTAATCTATACCTATACTCTTAATGGAAAAACTGGTACTGTTGGGAATATAGTTACTCAAGCTGGTAATTATGTCACATCTCTAACTCTATCTAGTGGGACATTTAGTTATCCTACCATCAGTGCTGGAGCTACTAGTGCAACCCCAACTGTTAATGGCTTTGTTGGTACATTTAAGTTTACTAGTGGTGGATCTACTACAACTACGCCAGCATCAACTTATGGCACCTTAACTACTTCAATTACATATAGTTTATCTGCTTCTCAGAATGGATTTACTGCGATAAATAGTGCTAATGGAGTATTAACTGCTACATCTAGAGGAACTACTATAGGTGCGGCAAGAACTTCTGGAACAGTAACTAGAAAAATTACATGTACTTGGACACCTACGTCAACTTATCCTGGTAATACAGTTACTGGCACAACCTCTCCAACTGCTACTTGCACACAAGCTCTTAATAAATGTACTTCAATAAGTATTATTGCTCAGGCATCAGTATCCTATTCTACAGTTATACCCGCTGGAGGAGGTACAACTAGCCCATCATTTGATTGTGGTAGAAGATTTTTTTATTCTTCTGGAGCATATGGAGATCCTGCTGGATGGACATCTTCGTTGAGCTATTCTATGACTGCTGGAAATGGATTTACTATTAATACATCTACTGGTGTAGTTACTGCAACTTCCAGAGGAACTGTGGTAGGACCTATTAAAAGTTCTAATGTTATAAAGTTTACTATAACATATAGGTATACTAATCCTAGTTCTGTTGGTGGAGATACTGTTAGTGCATCAAGTACCGCTCCAGATGCTATTGCTAAACAAGCTGAGAATGGTTTTAGGGATGATAGTATGAAGCTTCATTTTGGAAGTTGGACTGGAGCTAATACAATTTCAGTAGGAGCTGGTGCTAGCACTACTGCAATGTACCTAGAAGTAACTAGACTCTATAGTTCTGGAGAGTACCAATCAGGCCACAATGTAACCGCAAACGGGACTTTTACGGTATCAGGAACTGGGTTTAGTATCAGTGGTTCTAATGTTATTGCCGCTAGTAGAGGAACTACTGCTGGAGCTGCCAGATCAGGCACTGTAACTGGTAAATATAGTCATCTGACTGCGACTGGGACTATAACTCAAGCTGAAAATAAGATTACAAATTCAGATTATGATGCTTCTAATAGTCAGTGGAGTGTAGGTGCTACCATAGGCTCTGGAATGACCGCTGCTGGCGGTTCTGCTACGATAACTAGAAGCGCTAGTCACCTTCACACAAATTATAGATTATATAGCTCAGGATCAACAGATGGACCATTTGAAGATACGGTTGTTGATAATGTTAATCTTAGTATAGTTTCTAATGGAAACAATAGATTTAGCTTATCAGGAACTACTCTGACCCATAGTAATATGGGCACTAATGCAGTTACTGATACTGTAACAATTAGAGCAACTAATGCTTCAAATACCTCAACTTACAAAGATGTAAGTACTAGTATAACTAACTCAAGAGTAAGCTACAAAGGTTTCATTATAGATACTTATAGTTATCCAACTATGAGTTATTCTGGAGGATCATATTCTCCTTCAGTGTCTGGAAGATGTACAGCTGTATATGCTTCAGGATCTGAAGGAATATATAATGATTTTCCTTCAAATGCTACTTTAGCCTATTCATTTGAGGCACCGGTATCAGGACTTTCTATAAATTCAACTACTGGAGTGATTACTGCTACGGCTAATTCTAGTACTAGTAGTAGATCCGCATGGGCCATGCTTAGGGTATACTATGGAGGAGAAATTCAGGTAGGGCATAATATTAAAGTCACTCAAGCTGGAGTACCTGGCCCGACAAGAGTAAATATTTCCATAAATAACCCGCAATTAACTGGTGGTGAGGTTGTTATTGCTTTTAGCCCAGCTTGCTATGACACGTTAACTATTTTGGTCATGGGATATTTACAAGATGGTAGCTTGTACTCAGTATACAGAAATGTTGGAGGTGGTATCACAGAGGATAGATTCTATCCTAATGGAGCTTGGGCTGATTCAGCATCTATTGAAAATGTAGATGGTGAGGCAACCCCTCCAGTAACTAAAACTAGAGGAATTTATTATTGGTAATGGCTGAAATTGATAGTAATCAAGTACGCATGATTACAGAATTGCCCGAGGCTTCTTCTTTAACTGGAATTGAAGTTATAGAATTAGTACAAGGTAATAGTAGCTATAAGACTACTATAGATAAAATCAGAGGAGCATCAAGGTACAATACCTTGGTAGGAACTGTTCTAGATTTTTCAAAAAATGTTAATTATACTATCTCATTAACTAAAAATACAACTATTAGTGTTGCAAATGCAGTTCCTGGAGATGTAAGAGTAATTAATACTGTACAATCTGGAGCATATAGTTTGATTCTACCCTCTGGTCATTATAAAATGGGTGGTTGGGATGTTGTTACTCCCACTGCTAATAACGTAATATCTTATACTGTTCTTTATGATGGTTTAAGATATTTATGGACAAGAGCAGCTTATGAAGCCTAGTTTAATTCAATATAGGGCACTACAACGAGCTGGTGCCCTATATTTAAAATTAATCTCAGATGAGATATATGTTTCTAAAAGTAAACAGACTGCATCCTTTGAGATTTCTTCAAATACAACCTGGGATATTACAGATATTCCAGAATGGATAACAATAGGAACTGAAGATATTAATAATAATACTGGTAATAAGATTATTAGTATAGAGATTTCAGCTAATAGTTTAGCTAGCTATAGAGCTCATGAACTAGTCATTGTATCTTCTAATAAAGCTCTAACAACCAAAGTTCCTATTACTCAGTTAGGAACTCCAGATATTCCTTATCTTAATATAAATCCAACTAGTAAAAGTGTGCCTTATACTGCATCTAACTTTCAATTTAGTGTGGATTCTAATATTATGTTTTATATTGAATATACTGATCCTCCTATACATCTAACAGAAATACCATGACAAGAATAAAAGGATTAGGCAGTCAGAATTATACTGTTAATGTGGATGAAAATCCTTTTGCATGGGCTAGAAACTATGAGTTAGTGATTTCAGGCCCTCTCTCTGCACAAGTTCCAGATAAAACTTGTGTTATATCTCAAGCAGCAGCTCCTGGATATTTTAATTTAAGTACTAATTCAGTTACCTTAAATTATACAGCTGGTAGTTCTGCTTCTGTAAATTTGACTACAAATGCTAAGTGGACAGCTTCAACAGATGCCTCTACTTATTTTACATACAAAAAGACTGGAGGTCCTTCAGGAAATATTCCAGCCACAGATTTAAAAGAGACATTACAATTTATAGCTGTTCAGGAGAATGGGAATAGTAATGATGAATGGTCTAATATTACTAAGAGAATTAATTATTCTCCAGTTGGTGCTTCTTCATCCGATATTACGGTTACTCAATTAGTAAAGTCTAAAGGAAGAATAATTGCTGTTACTAATCCCAATGAATATTTAAGTGATTTAGAAATTACTAAATCAGCATATTCATTTCAGGTTCAATGCACTAGACCTTATAAGATTACTATACCTAATGATATAAATTGGGTCTATGCTGGGAGTAGGGGGACTACTCCATTTAATCAAGCTAATACTTCACATCCAGCTGATTATAATAGTCCCAGAACTATTTATTTTAGATTAGCTAAAAATACTACTAGCTCTTGTAGATATGTCACTTTTACAGTACAATCTCTAGATCCTGCAGATAATATTAATCTTACTATATCTTATATGCAGAGGGATGCTGCATTTTTTACTTGGACTGAATTTTCTGGTGGAGATGTGAGGTACACTTCTTTTGATGATAATACTAGTACATTAACTACAAATTATTCTCCAATTACAGAATCATCTCCAGTAAAACTTAAAGTCAAAACTAATATAGATTGGGCAAGGGAATTATTAGATGATGCATTTACCGTATATGGTAATTATTATTGGGTATATTTCTTATCTAACACTCCTACTTCTGGCGTAGGTGATCCTTCTTGTAAAGTAGGTGGGAATCAAAATTTCCAGATTAGTCTTGGAGTCAAAGAATTTAAAGATTATCCTCAAAATACAGATTTGGAGTTAACTACTAGAATTGGTCATATTAATATAAATAGAACTTGGGAAGGGTCTAAGATTCCTCTCAAAACTATTACAGTCAAACAGACTCCTGCACCTGTATTTACAATGTCATTTAATCCTGGATATCCAACTAACTTTGATTACAAAGGAGGAATTACTTATGTATTAGTTAGAGCATGTGATTACATGACATGGAGAGTACATAGTCCATCAACTGATGAGACATTTATAGAAGCACAACTTACTAATGTTGGTATATCATGAATAGTGTAGATGGACAATTTAAGTCACTTATAATGGTAGATGTTCCTGAGAATCAATTTGCTTGGAGTAAGACAGCAATAGTTCAAGGAGTAACTACTAATATAGCTCCTGAAAGATCTACTAATCTTAATATAGGAATTGGTCCAGCTCCTGCTTGGGCTACTATAGTACATCCTAATGTAGAGAACAATTGGCTGTATATTAATTCTAATGGACTAACATTTGAGGTACAGTTTAAAACCAATATGAAATGGTCTGCATTTGCAGGTACTTCAGGTGCTCAAAATTATGCTAAATTTGTACAGACAGAAACTTACCCTACCTCTGGGATATCTACTGATGTAAATGAGATTCATACTCTTAAGGTATTAATTGATCCTAGAGGAGTAAGAGAATATGAGGGGGATAATATATATAAAACTTGGCGACATGCTTATATAGCTATATCAAGTACTGATCCTGAAGTTTCATTTACAACTCAAATTCTTCAAATATGGCAAGCTCCTGTATGTAGAGTAGGATTCTTTGATTATAGGAATCCAGCAGAGAATCCTAATCCAGATTATCCATATTTGCCTAAGGATATTACTGTAGGAAGTGATGGAGCTTCCTTAACTTCCATAGATATTGGAGCTCTGGCAGTCACTACTATTAGTCCTGTTTGGAGGGATATAGTAAGTACTGAAGGTCCATATACCTTATCTATAAGTGGTGCCCCAACAGGAGCGGATGTTAATATACATGATCCTGGATACTGGTTAGATGGTAATTCTAAAAAGGGAGTTCCCACTAAAGTAGATGATGGAGATATTGATACTTATCAACAAATAGATATTACAGCTCCTTATAATGATACTGGAAGTGTAAGAACCTGGACAGTAAAAGTTACTCCTATACTTTATGCTTATAATACAGAACAGACTACTAGAGTAGAATGGGCTTCTCAAATTCCAGCACAAGATACTGTACCTGCTCAAGCCTTAGTATTTGATGATATTACTATGACAGTTTCTCAGGATAGTATTCCTGTTATACATTTAGCTTATAATGGACAAAGTTCTATTACAGCAAATGGGGCTTTGTCTGGTTATTTAGACGTATCATTTACTGGAGGTAAATCTCAATCTTATCCGTGGGAATTTACCGCTTCTGATATGAAGAATCAAGGAGAAGCTGCATGGTCAGCTGAAGGAAACTTTGATGAACCTGGTACTAATTGGACATTTGGATGGTGTCATTTTCCTGAAGTAGGAAATGTCAAAGAAGGTAATAAACTTTACTTTGAAGTAGATAGTAACAATAGTGGACAAGACAGAACTGCTGAGTATAAAGTTAGATTAAATCAGTTAGGTTATCCAAATACTCAAGAGGCTATAGTTACAGTGACACAAGCTGCTGATGATAGCCTATATATTAATTGGGATTCTTCTGCTACTCAGATATCTGATGATGGAGAGACTAGAACTCTTACAGTAAGTGCTACTGGGGCTACTGCTAAATCCATTGTTTGGGGAGCTTATAAATATAATGATGCTAATCATACTACTGGCAGAACTCCTTATTCTGGAATTACTTTCTCTACTGGAGAATCAATGCAAATTAATTCTCCTGGTACATATCCAGTAATAGCTACATTTGCTGCTAATAATATAGCTAAACCTAAGTATCTTAGGATTGAAGGAGTAAAAAGAATAGGCGCTGATATTGCAGGTACTACTGTAATAGATTATAACCAAAATCAACAGGCTCAGGTAGCTAGGTTTGAAGCTACGTTATATCCAAACAAAGATTCCATAACTTGTGGTAATCTTGGAAATGTAGATATAGAATTTACCTATAGAGCTAACTTTGATTTTAGAATATTCTGTACTTTTGATAATACCTCTTCTAGTGTACCTGGGTCAGTGGTAGTAACTGATGATAATTGGAATACTACTTATACTTGGTCACTTCATGTATTAGGTAATACTTTATCTTCTTCAAATAAGTTTGGTTATATAGGATTAGGTACTGCAGATGGATCAACACAATTTAGAGCAATTTCTCTTACTCAATATGGTATAACAAACAAGGTTGGTATTTGGGAGCAATGTTATGAAACAGGCAGAAATGATGGAGGTGAGGCTACTACTGATACTAGAACTGATCCACCATATTCAAATTCAATACTAGCTAGTGTGGAATTGCCTGAATCTTCAGTAAGCTCATCCATACCATTGCTTGTCTCAAAAAGAAATGTCTTTAATGACCAAGAAGAAGCAATTGGATTGGCAAGTCCTAATAATAAATTTGAAATAATTTGGGAAGATTCAGAAGGAGTTACTACGGGTCCTTCTAATACTAATGGATGGTGTACGTTAGCTCTAAAGAATTGGAATGTTCCCTCTGAAATTTCAGATGGTATATATGAACCTACTACTCTTGTAAATCCAGATATAGACAATGTAGAGAATTGGCCTAATATTGGAATAAGCTGTACTAGCAATCCTAATAGTACTAGAAGGATAACTACTATTCGCATTAATCCTTATGATACCTCAGCTGTAACTCCTGATTATGGAACGAATGCTAGTGGAAATGGAGTAATGATTGATGTAACTCAAAGAGCTTCTATTCCAATAAGTGATATAACTAGATTTACTATAGTAGGTAATATGTCAACTAGTTCACAAACTCCATTGCAAGTATTCCTCTATGGATACAGTGCAGAGGGGGAAGTTAATACAATTAATCAACTTCCAGTAGCAGTATATGCTCTAGTAAAGTTTGTTGGAGGAAGTACTACTACAGGGTTATTGATTGGAACTAATGCTTCCTATTTATATGATCCATCTCCAGCTGTAGCGAATCCTACTATTGCTGCTATAGCATTTAGTGAGAATGGTCCTTTCCAAGATGGTGTAAAATATATTACTACATTAGACTGGAATGGGAAAACAATATCTTTAGGATAATGAAAAAATATGTAATAGCTGGAATAGTTTTGGTAATCCTCCTATCTTTGATAGGGGGGTTACTTAAAACTAATGCCAGATTAAAAGAGCAAGTTAGTATAGAGGCTAATAATTATAAAGCTGAATTACTAGCTAAAGAAGGGATTAACAGAGTATTACAGCTCACCAAAGATCAATTTAAAAATGAGCAAGACTCTATAATGAAAAAGATGGATAGTATTATTAGAGAAAACAAAATTAAAGATAAGACAATTAGGCAATTGGAATACTCTAAACAATCCATTATCATTAAAGATTCTATAATTACTAAGGACTCTATTATTAAGGAGGGAGTTAATTTAGATACTACTTTATTAAGGCCCTATTATAAACTACAGATAGGAGTTAAATCTCCTAATATTATCAGGATAGATTCACTAGTTCTTGAAAATGAACACTATGTAATATTTAACTCTAAAAAGGAGACAATTAAACCTAAGAAGTGTTGGCCTTTAAGGTGGTTCCAAAGAAAACATACAGTAATTGAAGTGACTATAGATGATTCAAATCCTTGTGTAAAATCAAGTAACAACAAATTTATTGAAATAATTAAGTAATGTGGGAATCAGTATTATCTAACCTACTTGCTCCTGTAATTATAGCTGGAGCTACTGCTTTCTTTGGGTTTAAATGGGGCCGTAAGAAAACAAGTGATGAACTAGAAAGATCTCATACTGAGAATGCAACTCTAATAGTTAATCTAGTTAACAAACAATTAGATATAGTTTATGAAAGAGTTTTTGCTTTAGAAAGATCTGTAGCAACATTAAAGGCTACTCTAGAGGAAAGGGAAGTAGCTTTGGAAGATAAGAAAGCTATCATTAGAGCTGCTGATGAATGTACTACATGTCCTCCTGCTGGTTGCCCTGTTTTACATAGACAAGCTGAATTAGAGGGATTAAATAAAAAATTAAGATTAGAACAAATTGCCAAAGAACATGAAATTACTATTAAAGAGGAAAGAGCTCACTCCTAAATATACAATGGGGGAACTTTATATTGATAATAAATACTTTTGTGATACTTTAGAAGATACTAATAGAGATCTTAACAAAAATGGAGTATTTGATAATGGTGAACAAAAGGTTTATAGTGAGACAGCTATTCCTTATGGAACATACAAAATAGAGATGTATAATTCTCCTAAATTCTCTCCTAGATATAATAATAGAAAGGTGCCTCTACTGCAAAATGTTCCTTCTTTTCAAGGAGTTTTAATTCATTCTGGTAATACAGTTGCAGATACTGCTGGATGTATTTTGGTTGGAAAGAAAACTTCTAGTGGATATATATCTAATTCTAAAGAGACCCTAATGAACCTTTTGGATCTTTTAGATAAGAATTCTGGAGAAATAAGTATTACTATTGAGTAAGTTTAGTAATAATCACTTTCTAAAAATATAAGTAAAAAATTTACACTATTGTATTATTAATTTTTTGTGCTTATATTTGCAATACAAATTTAACTTAAAACGGGAGATTTTATGGGTAAAGGAATTGACTTATCTATGGATGCATTCATAGATGAAAATGAATTATTTTCACCTTCTGTAGAAGAAGAAAATGATGCAAATGAGCAACCAGAAGCTCTAGAAGATCTGGGACTAGAAGATACAAAAAAAGATTCTGCCGATGAGGAGATTGATCCAAATAATATATTTGGTACTTCTCAGGAGGAAGTAGGTGGAGAAGATGATGATAATGATATACGTCAGGGTCAGGAAACGGAGGATGCCTCATCAGATAATGATGATAAATCAGGTAGCAATTCTCCCGAAAGTACCCAGTTCTACTCTACTATACTCTCCTCATTACGAGATGATGGTATCCTTCCTGACATTGATGAAGATTTAATTAAAACAGCTAAGACTCCTGAAGATTTTGCAACAGCTATTGAGAAACAAGTTGCTGCAAGATTAGATGAGACTCAACGAAGGATTAAGGAAGCATTAGATAATGGTGTAGAACCCGATGAAATTAATAATTACGAAGGGACTATTAATTATCTAAATAGTATTAAAGAAGATGACCTTAGTAGTGATACTGAAGAGGCTAAATCTCTAAGGGAGAATCTTATTTATCAGGACTATTTGAATAGAGGATTTAAGCCTGAAAGAGCCAAGAAAGAGGTCGATAAATCTATTACTGCAGGTACTGATATAGAAGATGCTAAATCAGCTTTAGAAAGTAATAAAGAATACTATATGCATTCCTATCAATCCTTACTTAAGGAACAGGAGGATTTAGCTAAAGAGGCTAAGGAGCAGAGACGTAAGGAAATGGAGACTTTTAGTAAGAAGATTCTTGATACTGAAGAGCCATTAAGTGGCGTTAAGGTAGATCAACTTACTAGAAAGAAAATCCTAGAGAATGCTACTAAACCTATTTACAAGGATGAGGAAGGTAATCTAATGACTTCAATACAGAAGTATATTAAAGAGAATCCTATTGATGCACAGTATTATCTTAACTTATTCTATACCTTGACCGATGGTTTTAAAGATATAAATAAGCTAGTAAAGCCTAAGGTAGCCAAGACAACTAAAGAGAATATTAGAAGTCTTGAATCTAAACTAAGAAATACTAATCCATTTAGAGATAGTGGTAATGATCTCTTCACGGATAAAGAATCTAATTATATTAAATTAGACATTTAATAAATAAACAACTTAATTAATAGAAATTATGGCATTAGGTAAATTCCAAATGGTTGATTATCAGGCCTGGAAAGGTTTGACTAAAGATAATCACCTTGGTGCTATTTTCAAAGAAGAGGCTCAAAAAGCAACTAACCTGATGATTCAGCTGCTAGCCTTTCACAGAGGTAAGAACATTGAGACTTATTTGAATCAATTCCCTGTTAAATACTTCGACACCGATAATGATTACACATGGGAAGTAATTGGATCATCTCGTAGAAATATCGCTTTGGTTGAGGCTCGTACTCTTTCAGGTGAGGTAGCTACAACTGATTCTGATAACCTAGGTGTTAATGGGGAACCCTTCTATGTAGTATTTGCAGAAGATTGGTTTGCTGATGGTGAAGTTATTGTAGGTGAAAAGAATGAAGCTTATCCTCTACGTATCCTAGGGCAGCCTCGTATGGAGGGCACCAACGCTGTCTACAAGGTAGAACTCATGGGTGGTGTACTCGGTGGTATGCCTGCTGAGGAACTAGTAATTGGTAAGAGATTTAGTTGGGAATATGCTCCGGTTGAGACGACTATGTCTCGTCAAGTAGGTGATGTGAGATATACTTCTCCTATTGCAATGCGCAATGAATTCTCTACTATTCGTATCCATCACAAAGTGCCTGGCAATATGCTTAACAAGAAAGTTTTGGCAGGTATTCCAGCTGTTACAGCAGATGGTAAGAAAATTGTGCATACCATGTGGATGCACCATGTTGACTGGAAAGTAGAGGAAACTTTTGCTGAGCAGAAAGCTAATGTTATTATGTACGGTAAGAGCAACCGTAATAAAAATGGTGAGTATCTGAACTTTGGTAAGTCTGGTAATGTTATTAAGATGGGTGATGGGCTACGTGCTCAGATGGCTTATAGCAATACCATGTATTACAATGACTTCTCGCTGAAACTTATTGAGGATGCTCTATATGAATTGTCTGCTGCAAAACTTGATTTTGGTCAGAGACGCTTCGTACTTAAGACTGGTGAAAGAGGTGCAGCTTTGTTTAATAAGGCTGTTTTGGATGTAGTTTCTGGATGGACCGCATTTAACTATCTTGGTGGTAATGCAGCTAACCCCGCTATTATTCAAAAGACTACGAGTCAACTTCACAGTAATGCTCTTAGCGCTGGTTTCCAGTTCACTGAATATAAAGCACCTAATGGTGTTATTGTAACAGTAGAAGTAGATCCAGTATATGATGATCCAGTAAGAAATAAAATTATGCATCCGATGGGTGGTGTTGCCGAATCCTATAGATTTGACATCCTATACATCGGTACTATGGAAACTCCTAATATTCAGCTTGCCAAAGTTAAAGGTCAAGAGGAATATAGAGGTTATCAATGGGGATTAGCGGCGTAAGCCTTTACACATTTCTCAGTTCCCAATCCACGACCTAGAAACAGAAGAGGTGGATAAAATAAAACAAGGTTAATTGCTGGAAGTTCCTTAGAGCTTTGAGTACTACTTATCAATGGTGACATATGATAAGAAGATGAATTAATGATTCATTTAATAGTGAAAATCTCAAAGATTGGATAATCAGCAGCCAAGCAATTATAATTCAATTTATAATTGAAGGTTCAACGACTATCCCTTATGGGAGTAGGTCTCAAGTGAGATCGAAATGCCTTGCTCAGTTATATAATAACTGATGAAGATATAGTCTGACCTCTATTGAAAAATAGAGATAATACACGGAAACGGTGTATTAGTAACATTAAAATGTGAGAAATCCTTTCACTGGACAGATGAATAACCCATATATGTCTTATGATGAAGACTCTGCAGTCATTCATAAGATGTCTACTTTGGGTGTATTTATTTTGGATCCGACTCGTGTTATGAGTCTTGTTCCTAACATTCTTGCTGCGTAAGAATAAACATATTAATAGGTATTGGGGGAGTAATATCCCCCAATATCTTTCACTTTAAATAATTTGGGAGAATTATGAGTAGAACTGAAACTAAAGACATTACTTTAGATTTGAGTGAGGAGACTTTAGAAATAAATGCTAAACCTCAAATAAAAGCATCTAGAGCAACTAGATCTATTAAGGAGCAGAGCTCAGAAGATACTGTTGAACCATTAATTAGTTGTCTGAGGAATGAAGTAATTACAGTCCAATATATTAAAAAAGATAATGGAGTAATTACTAATCCAAAGCATGTTCTGTATGGAGGTTTAGCTGAAACAGCTATAATTACTCTTACAGTACCTAAACTAACTTCTGGAGCATTTAAGAATGTTCTCACTAATAGTGAGAAAGCTTTTCTTGAAGAAATTATGGGTCTTGGATCTGGTGCTTTATCTGTATATAGAGCTGTAGATAACTATTGGAAAAATCTCTTTGTAAGACTAGGAAAAGATGATACCTATCTCAATTTAGCAGTTCCAGAAGATTATATTAAATATAAGGTACTATTAGCTAATAGTGATATAGTAGCACCTAATTTAAAAGCCCTATCTAATAAACCAAAAGAAACTTATCGTTTCGTATTAGTTTCTGAAAATGAAGAGATAGCTGAAGCTAATGAGAATATGACTCTAGCTATGGAAGCTTCTCTTGAATTAGGCAAGTTGCTTAATGATAAAGCAGCTCTTAAGTTAGTAGTTGAGATAGTTGAAGGTAAGCCTATAGCTAGTTCTAGTAAGCTAGATTTCATTAAATCTCAGGCATTTAAATGTATGCAGAGCAATCCTAAATTGTTTGTCTCTATAGCTAAGGATCCTTATCTACAAACCAAAGTCTTTATTAAAGAATGTCTTGAATATGGCCTCATTCGTAAACGTGGAGAATATTACTATAATGTAGAAAACAACTCTCCTCTGTGTGAAGTTAATGAAGAGCCAGTACTTGATGTAGCTGCTAGATATCTTAATAGTCCTAAACGACAAGAAGTTAAGCTTATGCTAGAGGCTAAACTTAAGAATTTAAGGGAATAGAATGAGAACAGGACAGGAGATTAGAGATATATTTAATCTGCATTATGATAATATAATGAGCGCTGCTTCCCCTGGACTTAATGATTATGAAATATCCTTGTATCTGACACAGGCTCATAAGGAAATAATTTATAATTATTATTCAGGTAATAATAAAGGAGATTCCTTTGATTCTTCTGAAAAAACTAGAACATATTTGTCTCACTATGTTAAAAGCGAGACTATTCAAAATCTAACTGCAGCCTCTAATCCTCCTACCAAAGACTTAATCTATAAGGAATGTATACTGGATGATTCAGTATGGTGGATAATTAGAGATAGTGTAACTCTTTCAACTGGCAGAAATATTTTAGTAAAACCTATTGTTTTTGATGAATTCTGGGTTTTAGTAGAAGATCCCTTCAAGAAACCTAATGGTTTAAGAGCATGGAGACTAGATATGTCTGCTGAAGGAAAGAGATCTATTACATTAATTAGCAGTAAAGATTTTACAGCATACAATCTCTCCTATATAGTAAGACCTGGAGCTTTAATTATTTCTGATCTAGATAATATTATACCAGGACTTACCATAGAAGGTGAGTCTCAATATACACTTCCAGATTCATTACTAAGTAATGATCTACTATTAGATACTGTTATCAACAGAGCAGTAGAACTTGCTACTAGAGATTATAAGAGAAATGATCTTGAGTCTCAGATTCAAGTTAATAATAGAGTTGAGTAATATTAATTTAATTTATTTAAAACATGGCAACTTTTTCAACAAATGAAGTTAGACAAATTATCGTAGGTAATTCAGTAGATGCTACGGGTAAAGCCAAAGGTTCAGTGGTAACTGCTAAAAACTTTGATAATAAATGTTTCTTCATTGAGTATGTCAATGCTGATGGTCAGCTTGTAAAGAGTGACTATATTAATTACGATAAGGTTCGTTTCGCAAAAGCATCGCAATATAAACCTCATATGTTGCGTAAGGATGAAATTACTATTCCTGATGCTGATAACATTGTAGCTGGTCAAGACTACATTGTGAGGATCTTATTTAGAGGTTGGGGCTCTGGCTCTCCGGAGGACCAATATTTTAAATTCCTTGGTGCATATCGTGCTAAGGCTGGTGACACCGCTGAGGATGTTCTTGGCTCTCTGGTTAATTCAGGCGTTAAGAACTTTGCCCGTGAGGATCAGGATCTTCTAGATTTTGCTCTTGAAGGTACTGGTGCTAATGCCAAAATGATTGTTACTGAGAAACCTCAACCGTGGGTTCTTGGTAAGAAAGCTGGCTATCCCCTTAACTATGTTATCCAGTTTGTACCTATTACTGTAGATGGTACTGCTACGGCAGAGTGGGCTACTGTAACTAATCTGTATCAAGGCTCTCTTGGTTTAGGTACAGGTACGCTTGCTGCAGATATGGAATACTTCTTCCTGGGTGAGAGAGGAGATGTATATCGTAACGTAGGTTATCCTTATACTTGGGATACGAAGTATCTTGTAGATGTAAGTGCTAGTTATGATGTATTAGATCTTCACTATTACTTCAGTGATGAAGCTGAGAATCCTCAGGCATCAGAGAAACAACTAGTGATTCTATGTAAGACTGCAGGTGATGGTACTCATACTACTATCAACTCTGTAATTACAGCTATTAATGCTTGCTATACCGCAGCAGGTAAGACCTCTCCTCTTACCACTATTACGGCTCAGAATACTACTGTAGTAGTTGGTGGAGTTGGTACTGCTGCTGCTTCAAGTATTACTGGTCTATCCTCTGGTAAGAAATTTAAGGTTATTATTAAACCTGGTGAAGTAGGAGAAACTGTCAAAAATGTAGCTGCTAATGGTACTCTTATTGATGGGGCACCTGTAGCTTTGACTGGTTCTTCTATTACTGGACTAACTAATGGTACTCGTTATCAGGTTGTACAGTTAGACTAGTATAAAGAGTTTTGAAATATATTTGTGCACAAAATATATAGTAACATCTTATTTGTAACACAATTTATCTACAAAACTTTTATTAATTATGGCTGAATATGCATCTAATGCAAAAGGTAATGCAGGGCTTACTACTGGTATCATAGGTACTTCACTGGCAGGTCTGTTAGCTCTGGGAGCAGGCAACAATGGTAATGGTGGGTTCTTAAGTGGACTCTTCGGTGGCAATAACAATAATTGTCAAATGCAATTGGCTGCTGCTCAATCAGAAATAGCTAGATTAGGCAGTGAACTCTATGCTAACCAAGTAGGAACTGAAGTCTATTCCGCTGCTGTTCAGATGTCTAAAGCTGATGACGCTAAGATCAATGCTAATTACAAAGAACTGGCTCAAGCTATAGCATCTGGATAAGCAGGTTGGTATTATTCAAGCTACTCAACCATTATACTTCCAGTTAGCAAATTGTGCATCTGAAAGATACACTGATAATGCTACTAAGTATTTGGTTCCTGGAAAAGTAGTTCTGCCTACCAGCGCTATGTGTGTTGAAAACATGAATAGTTGGCTACAGAATTCGGAGTATACTCCAATTCCTAAAGTGACTACCAGCACTACTCCTTCAGCGTAATTTTTAATCATAGGTAGGTACTATACTTAAGGTAGTACCTACCTTTTTAATTTTAATACTTATGCCTCAGTTCACTAATAATTTAGAAGAATCTTTACAAAAAGCTAGACAGGAATTAGCAGTATTAGAAAATCTTCGTAAGCAAACTCTAGCAGCTCCTACTCAACCAAGACTACTAGAGGAGTTGAATAATACTATTAAATCATTAACTCCAGAAGAGAGAGAAGGATTACAAAGGAATAGTGCTTATGCTGAAGCTTCTAAATTATATGAAGATGGCTTCAACTCTTTCTTAGGTGCTAAATTTGGTGCTGAATATCTTGAGACTTCTCAGGGTAAGCAGGCAGCAGAAAACTTAATTGATACACTAAAGCAACATAAAGATCAATTCAAAGAAGCTTCTCAAGCTAAGCTTAAAGAATTAGAAAAATTAGCTGACTTAGTGAGGAATAATCCTAAGATTAAGGCAGAATTAGATGCAATGATTAAACCAGAATAATATTATATGAGTGATATTGAAAAATTTAAGCTAGCAGTAATTAATACTGCAAAAAATGTAACATCTCAGTTAGGGATTAGTTACCTAAACCCATTGCTTGTATTTGGCTTAAAGAATATGCTTGAAAAACCTAAATATTCTATTGTTTTAGAAGCATTAACCGATTCTAATGGGAATCTAGATATTAATGCTTTAACTAAAGTATTGGAAGAGACTATAGGAATGAAAGGAGGAAGGTTTACTATTGCAGGAGTTACTTTTACATCTGATGATGTAGAGAATCTAAAGAAAGAGTATTTAAAACTATAGATATGGATGATTTGATAGGAAAGGTAATCTCATTTGTCAATGAATTATATGGCTCCTATATGAAGATACAGGAGATTCATTGGAATACTTATAAAAAGGGAGTGCACACTACCCAAGATGAGATTAAGGATGCTCTTATAGATTATGCAGACAAACTAGGAGAAGTAACCATAGGCATCGATTCTAGACCAGGATTTGATGTATTACATCCTATAATACCTATGTCCACCAGTTCAGAAGAGATCTGTACTGTATTGACTAGAAAAGCTGAGAGGCTTAAAGAATCTTTAATAGGTCCAGGTTATTCAGGCTTAGTAAACGTGCTAGATGATTTCTGTGCAGATTTTAACAAATATACATATTTGAGCACATTGTTATAGTGCACTCGTTTATACCTATATAAATTTTTTCATAATACCCTTGGATATATGAGTTTTTTTACTTATATTTGTCCAAGGGTATTATTATATTATACCTATAATTCAAACTAAAATTATAAGATATGAATTGTAAAGAAATTGCAGAACTATTTAAAAGGAAGCCTTACTATTTAAGAATGGGTAATGTTAATATTGCCAGAAGGCTTAATACCTTACCAGAAGAGGTAATTAAAGCTAGAAAGATCTATAGGGCATCCCCAGAACAGTCCCCTAGATATCCTAGAATATTAATTCTAGATATTGAAACAGCTCCTCTGAGAGCTTTTGTTTTTAATATGTGGAATCAAAATATCACAATTGATAAAATTATTAGTGATTGGTACTGTTTATGCTGGAGTGCTAAATGGTTATTTGAAGAAAATATATACTCTGATAGACTATCACCAGAAGAGGCTAGATCTGAAAATGATTGTAGAATTCTTTTAAATCTAAAAGGATTACTAGATGAAGCTGATATAGTTGTTTCTCATAATGGAGATAAATTTGATCTGCCTAGAATTAATACTAGATTTCTACTAAATAATATACCTACTCCTACTCCTTATCAAAGTGTAGATACTTACAAGGTAGTAAGAAATCAATTCTCTTTTGCCTCTAATAAGCTTGATTTCTTGGCTACAAAATTTGGATTCCCAAACAAGATTGAGACTACATTTGAACTTTGGTCCAGATGTGTAGATGGAGAGGAAGATGCTCTAATTGAAATGGAGAGATATAATAAGTATGATGTTGAACTTTTAGAAAATGTTTATTTAAGACTAAGACCTTATATTAAAAATCATCCTAATGTAGCTTTATATATGGAAGCAACTGAAAGAGTATGTCCAAATTGTGGAAGTAAGCATGTAAGTCTAGAGGGAAGCTATTATACTAATACTAATAAGTATGAACTATATAGATGTGAGTGTGGAACTTTGTCTAGAGCTAGACTTGCTGTAACTCCAAAAAAAATCAAGGAAAATCTATTAATTAATAATATAAGATAATGCAGACATATAGAACAATGATTTATATGGTCTTTGATGAATTAAAAATTAATAGTGATGATAGTGTTTGGGAGACTGACCATGTAGTATTTTTGCTAAATAAATATAGAGCATTTTTACTTAAACAAAGATATAAAGATCTTAAAAAGGATGTTCCTTTTCAAGCCTATCAACAACTATTAGTAGAAATGGGAGACAGTACCATCTTAGGTACTGCTTCCCTTTCTAAATCTAAAAAGACCATTCCAAATATAATCAATTTTAATGGCATAGAATTAGAATCCTCAGTTAGTCCAGTTTTGAATGGAGCTGTAAACAACTTTACCTATGACTTTAATCTAATTACTATAGATAGATTTAAGTATATAGGAATTAATAAGTGGATTAAAAATTGCATATATTGTGCCTTTGATTATTCTAAATATCTTCTAATGAAAAGTTCTTCAGATGTAACTTTACCTTCTGAAGCTATAGTTAATGCAGTATTAGATGATCCAAGAGATATAGTAAATTTTATGGATGAAAAAGACATTCCAGAAGATTTAATAGATCTTCCCTTCCCAATTGAGGAGGCTCAGGTCACCCCTATTCTTGAGTTAGTTATTAAAGAGTTAGGAACAGCTAATTATTTACCTGAGGATGGATTAAATAATGCTAAAGATGATTTTACTTCTACTACTAATAATGGATGATTATATAGAGTTTATAAACGAGATTAAAAAGGTACATGAGCCTAGAGTACATAAAATTACCAACTCATATGGAGTCTATGATGCCTTTAAGTATTATAGAAAAAATAGACCTTCATACAAAAAATTTGTTCTATCAGAATCACAATACTTTGCTATAATTAGAAATATTAATGCTAAACTAGGTATTCTATTATCCCAAGGAGAGTCTATAAAATTTCCTAATAGAATGGGAACGTTAGAGATTAGAAAGTATATTGTAGAGCCTAGAATAGATAAGAATGGTAAGTTTGTGTTCAAGGCCCCTATAGATTGGGCAACTACGTTAAAAATGTGGTTTGAACATAAAGATGCTAGAGATAATAAGATTCTTGTTAGAACTGAGCAAAGAAATATATTTAGAATTATTTATAACAAAACCAAAGCCAAATATAAAAATAAAACTTATATGCTGTTTCAGCCTACCAGGCACCTAAAGAGTTTAATCTCTCAAGCAGCTAAGAATGGAACTATAGATGGCTTTAATTGTACATACAATGGCAGCTAAATACACAAGTTTTCGTATAGTTATTGATAAGATATTAAGAGATTCATTATTTAATGGTCTTAATTATGAAGCTGCAGTTGATTACTGTATTGATTTTATTAATATAGTTGGATTACCTTACACATTTGAAGAGAAGCATTTAGAAACTGAAATAGTAGATTATAGATGTCAATTACCTCCAGATTATGTAGGAGTTATTCAAGTAATGATAAATCAAGTTCCAGCTAGAACTGCAACTGATACTATAGCGAAATTTTATCCAGATTTAAAAACTAGAGACAACTATACCTATGATTATGATAATGATAGATATAGTAGATCAGCTGATTATACATTTAAAATAGAAGGGGATGTAATCTATACTTCAGTCAAGAAAGGAAAACTACTAATGGTATATGAGGCTATCCCATTGACTGAGGATAATGAAGTAGCTATTCCAGATGATCCTACTTTTATTAGAGCTCTTAGAGCTTATATTGAAAAAGAACATATTAGAATACTATGGAGGCATCAGAAGGTATCAGATAAAGTTTATGAAGATGCTCAACAAGAATATGCATTTGCAGTTGGGGCATGTGAAACTAATGCTAGAAGACTAGAGTTACCAGATATGGAAGCCTTCTGTAATATGTATAAGACCCTCTTAGTAAGAGACAATGAATACTTTAATAGATTCAGAAATCTTGGTGCTAAGGAGATTTTAAAGAGACATTAATATGGAAATTAAGAGAGTTCAACTGGTGCCAACTGGCATGAATCAGGATATTAGTGTTAGTAAGTTTACTCCTAATTTAAGTTTCTATAATAGAAATATTAGGATTACTGCTAGAGAGACTAATACTCTCATGAGTATAGAAAATGAGATGGGGAATCTTCAGATTCCTTTAAAAAATCCTGATGGAGGAGCTGAACTAAATGGTACTTGTATAGGCTACACGGTACTGAATAATTATATAGTTATATTTACTACATTATCTATAGGTAATAATAATTCTGTTGATCGGATCTACAGAATAGATCAAGATTATAATGTAGTTAAATTATTTGAAGGAGATCTAGGATTTGATACTAAACATCCTATAGAATGTATTCCTTTTTATGAGACTGAATATGTTCAAAAGGTTTACTGGACTGATAGTAAAAATCAACTAAGAGTTATTAATATAGCAGCTGATGAAGAAGAGATAAATAAATGGACTAATACTTCATTTAATTTCTCTCAGGATCTATCATTAGATGAGGTTGTTACTATTACTAAAAATAATACTGGTGGTCAATTCGCTGCTGGAGTAATCCAGTATGCCTTTACTTATTACAATATAAGTGGACCAGAGTCAAATATATTTCAAACATCAGATTTATATTATTTGTCTGCTTCAGATAGAGCTCTAGATGGAGAATCTGTATCTAATAATAGTTTTACTATTAATATAAATAATATAGATACTAATTTTGAATATCTTAGAGTATACTCTATTCATAGAAGTTCATTGAATGCTACTCCCACTGTTAAAATAGTAATTGACTATAAGATAGTGGGAGATACTGCTGTTATTCAAGATACTGGTTATTATGGTGATGATATAGATTCTACCAAATTATTATATGTTGGTGGAGAAGAGATAATTGCTGGTACTATTACTTCCAAGGATAATACTCTATTTGCAGGTAATATACAGATCCAAGAGGATGCTTCTCAAGAAGAAATAATCTTAGATAATATATCTGATCAAGTATTTAATTGGGAATATAGAGACCCTATAGCTATAGAGCAAAAAGCCTTTGCTAAAAATGGCTTATATACTTATCTACCAGAATCCTTATTTACTAAAGCATCAGATTTTAGACACTTTAAAAGTGGACAGACTTATAGACTAGGAGTTCAATTTCAAAGGGCCAATGGTAAATGGTCTGATCCTGTATATCTAGGAGGAAACAATTTTGAAAAATCTTGGGATAGGCTCTGTGATAAACCTTTTTTAACTGAAGTTAAAGGAGATGAGACCCTTCTTTATTTAAATAAAGGAGTTCTTACTTTAGACCCCTCAATGACTAAGGTTCTTGCTAATGAAGGATATAAAAGAGTTAGACCTATAGTAGTAATGCCTGAGCTATCAGATAGGACTGTAATTGCTCAAGGATTGTTAACAAGTACTATAGGATTTGATAGAAAGAGGGAGAGTAATAATTCCTTTGCCTATGTAGACCATGTAGCAAGACCTTATAAATTAGGGCAAAATTTTATCAATGAAGAGGTCACTCAGGTAAGTAATCCTAGTACATTTATTCCAGAGAATTGGTATCCTACTTATTTAAATTCTGGACACTTCCTTACACCAGCTGGTGGATATGAATTTGCTGATGACTATCATGCTTTTGGGATAAGTTCAGATAATAATAATGAATATAAATATCCATTTATATTTAGATATCATACTGGAAATTCTGCTCCATCTATAAATAGGCCTAGAGATATAGAAATAGGAGGTGATAATCCCAGGACTTTAGATAATGCTTGCTTACCTTTTATAGATGAAAATATAGTCTCTTTTTGGAGCCCTGAGCTACAATATAATGAGACTATAGATTCATATTTAGATGATACTAGTTGTGTTATTGCAGGTCTTGCTGGACTATCCTCCTCATCCTCTAGCATTGGTGCTACTGTAGTTTCAGGTGATACTGAAGGAGCCTCCTCTGGATATATTAGTAGGGGCACTTATGATACAGCTACTAATTGGGAGGTTGGATCTAAATTAAAAGTAGGAGTAACTGCTACTGGATTAAAATATAATGATGAAGGAAATCAAGCTTATGCTCAATTACCTATATTTAGTCCTGAAAGCTTCTCCTTTGATTCAAGAGCTGCTGCTAAAGATTACGATGTAAAGAGTAAGAATACTGGATGGTTACAGTATTCTTTAGCTAATCTAATGTTTGATACTACTAAAGAATCTTTAACTCTTCCAATATATAAACCTCAACAAGTACTTAGGACAGAATCATTGATTCCTTATAGTACAGCTTCAGTAGATAATGGTGGAACCATAACATACAACACAGCTCCTGATGAGATCTTTTTAGCTGATGTAGTTGGAGAATATCTCCCAGGAAAAAACTCTATTAATGCTGCTCCTAAACCTGCTGTTTATAAGTTTAAATCTAATAGTCATGCAGTATTTTCCTTTAAAGAAGCCAAGGAGGAAGGAGTTAATTACTCTTTAGTTATTCCTGAATTTTATAAAAAGACTACTAGAACACTAGCCAAAGAAGATTCTACAATATATAACTTAGCTAACTACAGGATTACCTTAACTATTACTAAATCTCCGTATTATACTGATATTTCTGGTAATGATAAAACTGAAGCTGCATTTGATTATGAATATAGTGTTGTAAACGCTAGTAATGATGCTGGATGGCCTAGCACATATGTTAATTCTTTTAAGATTACTTTTTCTACTACATATGGATTAAATTCTGGTACTGGGTTTACAGCAGAAGGCACAGTAGATTTCAACATTTTCATAACTGGAATGGAAGGATCAGGTACATCTGTAGGTAAGATTCCAGAAGGTGTTCCATTAGACAGAGAGATAGTGTTAGATGTTGAATCTAATCCAGGATTTCAAAGTACAAGTACAACTATTACTGGAGGTAATGGTTGGAAATATGTAGGAAATGCTCCTCAATTTCCTGTAGACATTCTAAATGGTGGTTCAGGTACTCAAAATTTTGAATTAGCTTATTCATCTTATAATCCAGGAGGCGGTGGAGATACTGATAGTTTAACATATATAACTCCTTTTTGGAGAGATAGTATGGGTTATCTGAAACATTCTCTTAATATAGATGATATTAAGATTAACAATCCAGCTAATACTTTATTCTCTACTGCAGAATTAAGTAGTGATGCCAGATTTTTAATATTAGCTGAACTAAGGAGAAATGTGAAGAATCCATATGGTGGGTATACAAAAGAGGCTATAGATAATAATCTATGGTTGCCTGCTGGACCTTCAGTTAAAATTCTAGATGGACAAGAGGTAAAAGTAGAGTATCTAAGTGGAGACACATTTGTGGGTAGATATGACTGTCTAAGAACCTTTAGCGATACCTCTTATGTACAAGAAGTATTTAATGTAGTATCTTTCTTATGTGAATCTTATATAAACCTAGATGGAAGATATGACAGAAATAGATATAATATAGATGTCAGAGATAAGAATGATACTAATTATGGATTAGTTAATGAAGTATATTCTCAAAGAGATAATTATTTTACCTATAGAACTCTTAATTTAGAGCAATTTAAATCTACAAAATTTCCTACACAAGTTCTATGGTCATTAACTAAAAGTAATGGAGAACTAGTAGATTCTTGGACAAATCTTAATTTAACTTCAACTCTAGATCTAGAAGGGTCTTTAGGTCCTTTAAATAGTCTTAAAACTCTAAATAGTGAGATTATAGCTTTCCAAGATAAAGGTATTTCAAATATATTATTTAATAGTAGAGTACAAATACCTACTTCGGATGAGATACCTATAGAAATTGGTAATAATTATAAAGTCTCAGGATATAGATATATTACTAATCAGATAGGAGCCAAAAATAAATGGTCTATTAACCAGACCAAGAATGGATTATATTTTATGGATGATTTAAATAAAACCATGAATGTAATTACTGGATCTGGAATAATGGACCTATCTGTGGAAAAAGGATTTAAAACTTGGAGTAATAATAATATAGCTGATTATGGTTCCTTAGTTATAGGAACTTCTGATGGAGGTTCTGACACTAATCAGATGAATACTTTCTCTACCTCAGTAGATAAGTTGCATAATGATATATATTTTACTAATAGTAGTACTTGTCTATGTTACTCTGAAATAATGGGTAACTTCACAAGTTTTTATGATTATGGTAATATACCATTTATGTTTAACTATCAAGACGATTTTATATCAGTTAGAAATACTGGTATTAAGACCCAACTGTATTTACAAAACGTAGGAAAATTTAATGAATTCTTTGGGAATATGTATCCATCTGAAATTGACTATATAGTTTGTCCAGATGAACCTCTAGATAAGGTATTTAATAATATTGAATTTAGAGCTGATTGTTTTGCGAGAGGATATGATCCAACCCTTAGAATTACTGAGGATTCTAAATATAGAATAACTGAGGAAGGATTTTATAGATCTCTTCAGGGAGGTAAGCCTAATGGTTATTCTTATATCCCATTTAGAACATTAGATAAAGTTGAATGTGAAAATGAGTTTCAATATGGAGTATTTGATTGGGCTAATCAGGATAAGTTTCAATTAAGAAAGAAATTTAGAATATGGAGATCTGCCTTACCTAGAAGCCAGGGAACTCTAGATAGAATTAGGAACCCTTGGACTCATATAAAATTACATTATAGACCAGACCAATCTGAAGATAATAGATTAATTCTTCATGATATAATAGTCAACTATACTGTAATCTAAACTTGTAGGGTATATATCATTGAATGTATACCCTATAAGTTTTTTATTTATGTATTTGGATATATTAAATATTTTATATATATTTGTCAATATAAATATATATTAACTATGGCAAAAAAACTAAGACACAATATTTATGCTCTAGGAGGGTGGTCAGGAAAGGGAATGATTAATTCTCTCAAAAATGCTGATGGCTCTCAAATAGCTGGAGCAATAGGGGGAGCAGCTAATTTAGCTGGAGGACTTGTCTCAAGCATGTCTAATACTACTGAAGAAGTTCCTGAGGCACAAGTTTCTGCAACTTCAAAAGCAGATCTTTTAAATCAGATTAATTCTTTTAATGGATTAAACCTGGGCCGAGAAAAAGGCGGCGGCTTTAGTGATGTTTTATCTGGACTTAGTAGTGGACTACAAGCTGGATCTGCTGCTGGTCCTATGGGAGCAGTAATTGGTGGAGCTGCTGGAGGAGTTTTATCTGGCATATTTGGTGGATGGGGTCGCCGCAGACGTAATGCTAAGAGGAGACGACAAGAAGAGAGTTATAATGCTCAAATGGCAGATCAATTTGATGCTGCTAATGAGGAATTAAACATTGCAGCTACTAGTAATATTTTATCAAACTATTCAGCATATGGAGGTAGTTTATATGCTTATGGTGGCAACTTTAATGATGGTTTAACTACATTTGGAAATGGAGGATCTCATGAGGAAAATCCTAATGGTGGAATTCTGCAAGGTACTGATGACCAGAATAATCCTAATTTAGTAGAGGAAGGTGAAACTAAGTGGAATAATTATATATTTTCAAACCGACTTAAACCTGGAAAAGATTTTACATTGCAATTTAATTTGCCTAAAGCAATAACTAATAAGAGTTATGCAAAGGCTTCAGAATATTTAACTAAAGATGCAAAGGAAAGACCTTATGATCCTATTAGTAGGAGAGGGATTAATGCTTCTTTAGGCAGGCTTAGAGACTCTCAAGAATCTTTAAAAGCCTACGAAGATTTAACTAACAACACGGCTAATGATATTAATATGTTAGAATTAGGAGAAGTATTAGCTAAAGGAGGAGGAATTCATATCAAACCTTCTAAAAAAGGAACCTTTACAGCAGCAGCTACTAAGCATGGTAAGAGTGTACAAGCCTTTGCTAATCAAGTATTAGCTAATAAAGAAAATTACTCACCTGCAATGATCAAGAAAGCTAATTTTGCTAAAAATGCTGCTAAGTGGCATGCATTAGGAGGACCTATTAGAAACGTACAGAACAGATTTAATGTAATGGGTAATCAAATAACTCCATTTGCTTTTGGAGGAGACTTGCCAAATACTCATTTTAATAATTATATTCCAGGTACCAGAGGGGGCCAGGGTACAAATGTTTTTGCTAATGGAGATGAATTAAAGATTCCTGAAGTACCTATGGGTAACTTAGCTGGAGATAAAAAATTAGTTACTACCCCTATAGTGAAAGATACCGGTCTGGCTAAACACTATCAATCTGGTGTTACCAGTCCTAATAGGTCTAATTTCAATTGGGGTGATTTTGCTTCTCAACTAGGATTATTTACTCCCGCTATTACAAATATTGGACTAGCATCTTCTGCTATGAATGAATCTCCTGAACAATATAGGTTTGATAGAGTAGCTATTGATCCTTCTGATAAAGCCGATGTTAACTTTCCTTATAAACCTATAGACAGGGAATACATAGCTAATAAGATTAGATCACAAGCTGGAGGGACTAGAAGGGGTATAATAAATACTTCTGGAGGTAATAGGGCTACTGCACAAGCTGGGTTACTATCAGCTGATAGAAACTTCCTTAATGCTATTGGAGATGCTTATTTTAAAGCTGATGATGTTAACTATGGAAGATTTATTGATAGTAAAACTAGAAGTAATCAGGCTAAGTTAATGAATACCCAAAATGATCTTAGGGCACAAATGTTTAATGCTCAGGTTGGTCAACAAGAGACTCAGGCTAATGCTATGAATAGAGCTGCCGCTAGAAATCTTCGGAGAGAGGCCGTATCTAAGATAGGAGATACCTTTGGAGATGTTTCAAGGTATATGTATGATAAGAATGTTTTAAAATCAATGTTCCCTTATACTACAATGGGTGAGTATCGTAGAAGTAAAGGTGGTAAACTTAAAACTAAGAAATAATGGCTGTAAACGCGTATGATAGGGCTAGTTATTCTCAGTTGAAATTGCCTACTTTTCAAGAGATGATGATTGCTCCACAATACTTAACAGAGCAACATGAGATAGCCCAAGCAAGAGCAGATGAACTATTAAGTGAGGCACAAAAAGTTGAATTAGCAGCTATGGAGAATCCAAATGGTAAAGCTGCTCAATTATATCAGGGATATACACAGAGGCTTAATGAAGCGGTAAATTCCTTAAATGAACGAGGTATTAATGCATCGAATATTAAAGCTAATTTGGGCAAACTTAAAGCTGATTATAATGCACAAATTGCTCCTATTGCTCAAGCATGGGAGCAACAAAGGAAAGATAAGGAGGCTTACAATGCAATGACAGCCAAGGATAGATCCTTAATTACTGCTTATGATCCTTCTCAAACTAGTATAGATGCTTACTTAGGAAGAAATAATGCTTCATATATACCTCAAGGAATCAGTGGTAATGAAATAGCTCAAAGAGTGGCTATGGCAGCTAAGCCTTACAGTGATTGGATTAGTCAAAAATTACCGGAAATATCTAAGACAGGGCTCCCCTATAAGTACTTCACTATGGTACAAAAAGGGTTTAGTCCAGACGACGTAGCAGCAGCTATGAGAGATGATGGTATTGATGCCCAAACTGCTAGTGAAGGATCTCTAATGCTTAAAGATCTTAGAGATAATGTTATTGCTTCTTCTGGAGCTTATGATTTATTTAATAATAATCCTGAAGCTATAAATAGATTAATTCAATATGCTAACACTGGATTAAGTCAAGCTATTGGTACTAAGCAGTTTGGTCAACTAGAAGATACTGCAGGATTACAGGCTGAATCTGATTATAGAAAAGATAGATTAGCTAGAGCTAGAGCAGCTGATAAGGAAAAGAAACCTACTATTCCTGCAGTAAATATGCTTCCAGGGATTAAGGTAGAGGATACTGATAGAGGCAAGGAACTTATAGAAAAGATGCAAGGTCTTGAGGATTCTGAGCTAAAATCAATATTACAGGGAATTACTAATATTACTCCAGAATCTAAAAAGAAATTAACAGATAGAATAAACTATCTAAAAACATTACCAATTAACTCGATTAAGGAGCACTCTAAACAAGGTGATTCTTGGAGATATCCAGGATCTTTTGCAATAGGAGTTGGTGCAATGGAGAAACAGCGTCAAGAAACAGTAAAGGAATTAAGGCAACTTGAAGATATATTAGATTTAGTTAAAGATGCTGAAAAGGACTCAAAAATACTAGAGAATTATAAAGGTAATAATTTGTATGAAAAACTTCAAGACAGATATACACGAGATATAAACTCATTGGCTGCTAAATCCTATAGTTATACTCCAGAACTGGCTGACAATGAACTTATCCTTAATAAAATGCGTCAGTGGGCTCTAGATAAAGGAAAATACAAGACTATAGAAATCTTAGATGAGGATGATTCTCCTAAAACTAAGTTCTTAAGTTCCAAGACCAAAACTCTTAGTTCCAGGGAAGAGGTAGATGAAATCTTTGATAAAAGTTCAATGATTAAATATAATCCTTCTAGTGGTGGCTGGATAGTAACAACTAAGAAGGGGAAAAACTACAGAGTTCCACAAGAAATGTTTCCGTTAGCTCTTCAAAAGGGACTTAACTCTTTGGATAAATCTATTAGAGATAATCAGGGTAATATTAAATACTATGGTCTGGAGGATTTATACAATGATGCTTCTGAGGAAGCATTAATGCAAGCTAATATCTTAGAAGCTAATAAAGTAAGATATCTAATAGATGAAGCTAATCTTGTTAATCAAGTTGCCTCTAAGTCCAGTAAAGATGCTATAACAGAGGTAGATGATTTAGAATAATATTATGGAAGAAATAAAAGACCCAAGACAGGAAGGAGTAGAAGGGCTAAAGGGATTAAATAGAGATAAAAAATATCCTACCCTTGAATACGTACCTGGAGTATATGGTAATCTTACTCAAGAAGTAATAGAAAGTACTCCGGCTATAGAAAACTTAGGTAGTAGATTTCCTAATTTTTCTAAATATGACAAAGATATAATATATGAATCTCAGATAGATAATTTAAATGATTTTAGAGCAGACCAGCAATCTAATTTATTAAAAGCTACTAATGCTGTTATTAGTGGTGTTTTAAGTGGACTTGCTACAGCAGTAGAAGATTTTAGTTATATACTTGACTTTGAAGAATGGGGTAAAGTTTTTTCTGGGCAAGATACACTAGAAAGAAATTGGCTTGGCCAAGCTATGGTTGATGCTAAGGAGGCTCTATATGGAGCCATGCCTATATATGAAAGAGAAAGAAAAGATACTTTTTCAGATAACTTTTTTAGATGGTCTACTCTAAGAAGTGGCCTAGATAGCATGGTTGGATTTGCTGTACCGGGAGGAGCTATTAGTAAAGGATTAAGTCTAGGAACCAAAGCTCTAAGAGCTTCTAGAGCAGCAGCTTATCTAAGTAAACTAGCAGAGACTAATAAGATTGCTAAAGGTCTAGATAAAGGCCTTAATTTCTTAACAACTGGGCCTTCTGGAGAAGTAGTTAATTCATTAGTTAGTGGTATGTTAACTAACGATGCTGAAGGCAAAATGATGGCATTTGAAGTAGCAGATAATGCCAGAATGCAGTATGTTAGTGATAATGCAGCTAAGCTATTGGAAGCTAATAAAGATACTCCTAATTATACAGTAGAACAAGCTTTAGCAGAAGCTAAAGAATTAATGGATAATGACGTAGATTTTAATAACAAATTAGCTGAGGAACAGACTGAATTTGTTAATAGGAATAGAATCTTTATGCTTTCTGATGCCTTTGGTATACATGGAGTATTTAAAGGTATAGGTAAAACTAGAAATTTACTGAAGGATAAAGGAGTTGCTCAAGCAATTAAAGATCTAAAAACTCTTTCTTCAGATAATTTCCTTCTACAAATGACTAAAGAGGGAGCTGAAGAAATAGGTCAAAATATTCTTCAATCTGAGGCAGAGTACCAAGTTAATAAGAGTAGAGGAGCTTTATCTCCCAAAGATGCAGAGCTCTCTCTTACTGAGAGAATTTTAAACTTTGGTACTTCTACACAAGCTTTAGTTGAAGGTGCTATGGGATTTATCACTGGTGGTATACAAAGAAATGTAATGAGAGCTGCTGGTGATCTTATCTCAGGAGATCCTTTAGGTAAGAAAAGAAAGGAAGAGTATGCTAAAGCTCAAGCTGAGCAGAAGAAGATTCTAGATTCCTATACTGAGGCTCATCTAAGTGATTTAGTAACTGCTGAAATCAATAGAACTGAAGCTGCAGCTGATATTAATGCAGAGACTCTAACAACAGATATTAAGGAAAGAGTATTTAATTCTTTAGCTACAGAAGCCTTTCAAAATGGAACTACTGAGCAGCTAGAGAGATTAATACAAGACACAGCTAGTCTTTCTCCTGAACAAGCAGCTGAGAGAGGATATGATCCAGATTATAAACAACAGGCTGAGCAAAGAATCAAGGATCTTCAAGAAGCTGAGAAAATGTATCTGAGTTATTCAGCATATCCAAATGCTTCTCAATTACTTCATAATAGACTAATGAATAGATCTGCTATGAAGTTTGTGGAAAATATTAAAGAAGATTTATCTAGACATCAAAAGGCTCTTAATGATAAAGTAAATGCTGCTTATCCTCAGATTGCAGAAATGATGCAACTTATGGATGAGGAGTCTGGCAAATCTAATCTTTTGACTAATGTATCAGAGGAATATATTGATAAAGCTAGAGAGACTCTTGAGTCTTTAGATGAATATAAAGCTGTTCAGCATACTAAGTCTCAATTGGAATTAGCTGCTAATTATATTAAAGATTCTGATAAGAAGTTTAAGGAGTATCTATCTCCAGAATATCAAAAGGATTATCTCCAAGCGCAGAAGTCTTTGATAGAGTCCATACAAAAAGAAGCTTCCAAAGAAGTTAAACAAACTAAAGATGCTGTAAAAGAGGAAATATCTTCAACTGTCGCTACTGCCTCATCTCCAGAAGAGAAGCAAACTATAGTTAATCAGGCTAAAGAAGATGCAGGTAATGATGAGATAGCTCAACAAGCTATTGAAGAAGTTGAGCAAGAGACTGCTAATAAGGAAGCTATAGCTACTTCTAAAACCTTAGATGAAGAAGCTCCTATTGATAATGACTTGGTAGATAAACTATTACAGGAAATAACTGGAATTGATTATTTTGATAGATCTCCTAAAAATGTTGAGAATAGAAGATTCTTCAAAATGACTAAAGCGGATGTTAGACAACAAGGTGATATTAATCTACATCCTGAGTTTGAAGACAGTGGATACTTTAGTATTGGAGCAATTAAAAGAGCTATTCAAGATATTCAAAAAAGACCTTCTAATAAGTTTAATACAGCTAGAATTGATGCACTGAATAAATTAATAAATAGACTTAATGATATTTTCAAACAGCAGAATAAACCACTAGAAACTGATAAGGTAGTAACTGCATCTAGTTCTGATTCTAATATATTTAGTGAAGAAGGTATTACTATAGAAACAGCCGATACTGAAAAAGAAGTTAACGATATTATAAATACATCTGATCCTAAGGAATTTAAATCTCCCAATGGAGCTGGATTAGTGGCTTATTTAAGTAGAGAATGGTTAGTTAAAAATGGTTCTAAAGTAAGTGCTAGCAATAGTGCTATTCTTAATGATGCAACTAAGTTAATTCTTGATCCTAACAGATTAAGAGGAGATGAATTGATTCATTTTGTTATTAATGATTCCCCTAATATTCCAGTATATTATAATGGAACTAAAAGTACCTGGGGAGCTGTTAAAGATGAAATTGAGAATAGTAATCTTTCACCTGAGGATAAAACTAAAAGAATTGCTTCATTAGTACCTATAGCCATTGAGACTGTACAGGGTCCACTAGGATTTGTGCATGATATTAATTGGATTAACTCTAAAAATGTTGTAGAGGAGAATCTAGCTGCTGATAGAGATAATTTAATGAGCCTCAGAGAAGCTATATATAATGGTACTATTACAACTTCTAGAATTACTAATATTAGTAATGGGCATTTAATAAGAACTGTTAATAATCAATATATTTCAACTTTAGAAGCGTTCCCAGATGATAAACTTAAATTTGCAATCTATAAAAATGGTGATTTTACTACTAAAGTTGACAAGTTACTAAATAAACCTGAAAATTTAAAGGAGGGATATACTTATGCTTTGTTACCAGCTAGAGATGGCTCTACAATGGCTGTTCCATTAAAGAGAAATCTATTAACTTCTAAACAAGTATCAAGTATTTCACAGGCTATTAGAATATTTATAAAAGCTAAAAAGGGTGAGAAACTAAATACTGGTGAGCAGCAAGTTGTTGACAAAATTAAAGAGATTATTAAGCTAAAGAACAGTGCTGGAAATAATGTTAATTTTGATATTAGAACCACTGATGGTATTAAGAATTATGTTTCCATATTTACTTATGTTCATAAGGCTGATAAGATGAATCTTGTCAATACTATAGTTTCTAATCCTAGTGACTACAGAGCTATTTCTATTGAAGAAAATGCTAATTCTCTAGTATTATCTTTAGCTAGAGGTGCAGGAATAAATATAGCTACTGCTAAATTAGATCATCAGACAGGAAATTTCTTAAAAGAACAAGAGTTTCTTGATAATTTGGAGGATCATTTGCAAGGTTGTTATTTCTATGGTAATTCTACATTAATTAATAAAGATAAAGTAGATATTCCTATTATAGGAGATAATAATCTAGTTGCCATTGAATCCTCTTCTTATACTACTTATGTAAAAAGACATACTTCTTCAAATGTACTTAGCTGGAATTTAGGAACTGAAGAGAATCCTAATTATGTATATTTTAATCAACCTTCAGTTAGCTTTGACACACAAACAGCTAAAGCAAAGGCTCAAGCAGCAAGAAGTAATGTTCCTGTTAAGAAAGAAATTATTGAGAATACACCAGTATCTAAGCATGAAGGAGACATAGATCTTGATGCTTTAGAAACTAATTTAAATGACGATGATTTAGTTTATAATGCAGAAGCTTTCTTGGATGAGGAAGCCTATAAAGATTTTGGTACAACTCAAGAAGGTATAACTTTAATCACATCTAATGTTAAGATAATTAAGGTTCCTATGCAGAGACAGGTTATTAATATGATCTCTGAAAAGATAGCTAGAGCTCTTATAGGATCTGAGGAGGCAACATTATCTTCTGAAAAAATTAAATCTATTTTATCTGAGAATAAAAATTGGTTTGAGAGACAACTGCAATTAGCCAAACAAGCTAATAAGACTAAAGTTGTTGAACATTTACAAGAATATCTAGATAATTGGTCTAATCTTGAGAGATTAGTAAAGAATACTTTAGCTAAAAGAAGTGGATTCAAGGTATCTGAGGTACAAAATTCTGAAATAGATTCTCTAGCTGAATTTGGAGAAGACAATTCTGAACATGAAAGAAACTATTTCAGTGATACCTACTCTTTAGAGTTAGATAGCAAGGACACTGTTTCAGCTAAAATGAAGTTGTTCCTCTCATTTATTCCTAATGGTAAGACTAATTATTTAACTCAGGAGTCACAGTTTGAGCCTTTTGATATAGTATATAATAGTTTGTCTGCCATGCTTGCAGGAACTAAGCCTTCTTATACAGCAATGATTAATAAACTTACTGAAATTAATCAGGATGGTAAAGTATTTCCTTGGTTAACTAATTTATTAGCTAAGCTTGAGAATGCTCCAGATCAGATTAAGAGGGAGTTTGTAACAGCAATGAATAAGCACTATGTTAGTATGAAGTTTGCCATGTGGCGTAAAGTTAATAAAGATAATTACGCTATGGAAGTGTGGGATGCTAATGCTAATTCAATACAACAAACTATTACTAATGCATGGTATAATAACCTTATTAATAGTGACTTAACAACTACTAGAGAAGGTGAATATGTATATGATCCAGAAGTAACTAGACAGATTACTCTACAATATGATGAATGGGTTAAGAAGAAACATTATCCTACTCAAAGTGAATTAGATACTTGGCTTAAGAGATTAGGAATAGTCTTGTCTCCTAAGAGTCTGGAAACTTTAACAGATGGAGAATTTACTTATGGTGGTAGAAAATATACTTATCCTCAACTGTTTCAAGGAAACAATAGTCTATTTGGAACTTTAGTAAGTAAACTTCAACCAGATGGGGGAATAGGTGAGTTAGGAAATGTATTATTCAGTGATAGTATAGCTAAGGCTTTAATTAATTTAGAGGCTAGAAATACTGCTCATATTTTCTCTAACTCTCATAGATCTGGAAGTAAGACTGTTTATTCTTATACTAATGATAAGTACATAATAGACAGATATACTAATTTAATGTCTGATCCTATACTGTTGACTAGATTAAGTAAGCTTTCCTTTAATAGTAAAGCATCTTGGTTACAACAACTACTCAAAACTAATGATTTAGGAGAGTATGTATATAATGAGGATGGATTAGCAGAGATTAATACAGAATCTTTATTCTTTAAGAATTTTGCTTATGATTATTTAGCTCTAGATTCTATTAAAGAACTTGGAACTAAAACCTATAGAGAGACTAGGAATTTAAATACTCTTTCTCCTGCTGAACATGAGATTGTTAAAATGACCATGTTTACCAATAATGGTTCTGTTACTAAAGATGGGACTAGGATTGGTAAGATGTTTTATCCTACAATGTCTGATAAAACTACTATGATATTGCTAACTGTTCCTTTAGTAAATATTTCTCTGAATGAAGATGGAGAAGTTTCTAGTAATACAGTAGATTTTATATATGATAATTTAGTTCAAGCAGAGATTGACAGGATCCTAAAATGGCAAACTATTACCAACAATGGAGAATCTCCTATTAATGTAGCTTCTTATAATGATGGGGCTAAGCTCTTTATGTTATTTCCCCAATTAAATGAAATAGAGGAGTTATATATGTATATAGGAGATAAAAGAGTACTTAAAGATATCAATAGCAGTCCAGAATTAATCAATATTATTAAGGATACTTTACAATCTCTACTTGACAATAAAGTTGACCAGCAAGTTGCTGTTTGGAATAAACTAGGTGTAGGATTAAGTGATGATAGCTTTAATTTCATTGATAATAAATATTTAGGATATATTAGGAAGCAAATAGCTTCTAAAGATAAATCTTATATACAAAGATTTGCTGCCGCTGATTTTGCTATTAATTATATTATTAGTAATGCTAATGTAAGTCAGCTATTCACAGGAGACCCTGCTTTATATTATAAAAAAGAAAAATCTACTAAACCTACTGATTATGTAGGTATAGTTAGAGATACTTATATTAATATAGGTAAGAGGCTTGCTGGAGATATTGCTCCTGGTCAAGAGGCTGATTGGTCTGGTATTTCAGAGACATATAAATTAGCAGTGATTAATGATGCAGAATTAGCTTCATTGTCTAATGAATATTATAAGTCTATAGGTTTTAACTCTAAGACCTATGGTAGTATAACTGGTACAGATGCTCAAGAGCTAACTACTCTAAAAGAGCATCTAGATGTTATGTATGCTTTTGGTAAACTTCCAGAGAGCCAGTATAAAAATTTGTTAGATAAATATAGTAAAAAGGAAGAGTTCACTACTGATGAACTTGATGTAATATTACAGCCTATAAAACCTGTTTATGTACATAATAGAACCTTAGCTGAAAATGATGTAGATGTAAGAACCTATGTAAAAAGTTCATCATTTCCTTTGATTCCTCAATTAACTAAAGGATTACAAATAGATGCTCTTAGAGAAGCTATGGAGTCTCAGGGAGTAGATAGGGCTGCCTATATATCTGCTGTTAAGGTAGGTGCCCCTCTTAATAGACCTACTATTTGGGATAATAAAGGAGATATCATTCCTAAGTCTTTGGAGAATTTACAACCAATACTTCTAAACAGAGAAGGCTTTAAAATCCAGCAGGAAGTGCCTTATCATGAGGATAAGGATAGAATTAATGGTGGTACTCAAGAAAGAAAATTACTATTCTCTAACCTAAGAAATGTTAAAGGCTTTAAATATCATGGCAAGGAAATGTCAGGAGAGGAGTTAGAGAAAGAGTATATTAATCTTTATAAATCTATATGGGATAGACAACTGGATGATTTATTAAATAGTTTAGAATATAATAAAGAGACTAATACAATAAATCCTTATAGATTAGCTAAGATTCTACAAGAAGAGGCTATCCAACGTAATTATCCAATTAATGATAAGATAGGACTTACTATAGATGATAATGGAAACTTTAAATTCCCTCTATGGGCATTACCTTCAGCTAATAAATATGAAGCATTACTACTCTCTATAGTAGATAATAGAGTTCGTAAGATTAAAATTCCTGGAATGTCTTATGTCCTTGGAAGTGAGGAAGGATTTAAGATTAAATCAGAAGAGGAAGTTAATATTTCTGATAGAGTTAAGAATGATATAGTTTTCACTTCAAGCTGGACTGGAAAGTTATTACCTCAAGGACTAAATTCTGATGGTACTATAAGGAATACTCAGGTACTAGCTCCATGTAAATTTAGGGATAATAGGGGAAACCTTATTGATATTAGAAAATATGCTAAGAGAGGTGATGATGGATTCCTAAGACTTGATGAGAATAAACTTCCAAAAGAATATCTAAAGCTATTTGGATTTAGAATCCCAACTCAGGGACATGGCTCTATGGCAGGTATAGAAATAGTAGGATTCCTACCTGAAAATGTAGGAGATCTTATTATAGCTTCTAGAGACTTTACAATTCAGATGGGCAGTGATTTTGATGTAGATAAATTATATACTTATCAATATCAATTAGCACTAATAGATGGCAAATTTAAGAGACTAGATACTCTCTCTGAGCAAGAAGTAGAGAATATTGTTGCAAAAAGATATTCTGGTACTAAAGATGAAGCTGTAGATGAATTACTAAGTGCCATCTTTGGTGAAGACATCTCTGAGTTAGAGGCTCTAGACAAAGAGGAATTTAGAAACAGATTGCTAAATAGCAGAGATAAAGCTAAAGATTTTAATAATTTGTTAGATATACATCTCTCAGTTATGAGTAATCCTAGTTCTGAGGTGCAAAGTAAAATTGCTTCACCTGTATCTTTTGGAAAGCTTAAGGGAGAGGAAGGCAATTTAGCAAAAGAAATTGATACTTATAGAAATAATAGATTACTATCTGAAGAGGAATTCAATGGGTTAACTGCCGATTACCAAAGAACTAAATATATTAACGCTATAGCTGGTAAAGCTGGTGTAGCTACTTTCTCATCAGCGGCAATGTTTATTGCTAATGCTCAAGGGAAAGGGCTAAACTATGTAGAAAAAGTTAATGGTGATAATATCTTTAAGTTTGCAATGGGTAATCTAATAACTACTGGAGATTTATCAAGATCAGCTACACTATCAGGGAAGAGATTAGTCTCAAAAGTAATGGAGGCTTTTCAAAGTGCTGCTGTAGATAATGAGAAAGAACAGATTCTTTCAAAATTAAATATTAATGCACAAACATTCCCTTGTATCAAAGCAATGGTCACTCTAGGATTTGAAGAAGATTCAGTAGCTGCTATTATAGCCCAAGATATTGTTTTTGATTATGTTGATGCTTTAGTAGCTGCGCAATCATCATTGTCAGATTATAATCCTAATCTTGAAATTGAGGTATATAACAAGCTAGTTGATAAATATACTCAAGATTTAGGTCTAAGTCCTGAGGAACTATCTAAATCAATTGCAAGGTTATATGATTTATCTACTGATAAGTTAATAAATTATATTAAAGATGGAGCAAAACTTCCTGACTATGGTTTAGTACAAGTGGCTGTTCTGGATAATTTTCTCAAACTATCTAGTGTAGGTAGAACTATTAACAATCTTTCTAACCTTGTGAATGTAGAATCTGCTGGCTTAGGTACCTCTATTATAGGTACTATGAGTAAGGAGAGGAAGATTATGGAAATTAATGATATAGCTTATGCAGATACAGGAGTAGGTATTGAGAATGGCTATAGATTAATAGGAGAGTTTAATCCTGATTATAAAGATGGTTCTAATAATCCTATTATTCCTGAAACTATACAGGGAATAGCTATTGTAAATGCCCTTTTTACAGCTAATAAGTTATTTAGTGGAATAAAAGGGAAGCCCTTATTTCCTTATAATTCTCTTAGCTTTAGAAATGCTAATGATATATTATTAGAAATTATGAATAGAAACAACCTTTCTGCATCAGCAGAAGCAGAGTTGGGCCAACAATTCTTTGATGGAATGAAGTCTTATATCTTTACTAAACCAGAATTGTTTGGTATAATGAATTCTTCAGAAATGAGGAAGCAACTATTCTTAGATTCTAACACTAATATATCTACAGCTTCTTATGTATCGGCATTACAAAAAACTCCATATGGCAAAACTAATCCTTTCTTGGGAAGACTTGCTGCTAATGTTCAAAAGAATGGCACCCCTTCCTTAATTAAGTATAATGCTGCCTCTGGGGTAAATCTTGATGAAAGTGATATTTATCAAGGATTTGTTGAAATGTTGTTAGATAATAGAGACATTGAGACGGAGATTAACGGTAAAATTCATAACATCAATACTAGACAATTAGCTATAGATCTAATTTATTATTCATATCTTTCCGGAGGTATTCAACAAGCAATAGAGTTTGTTAAATATATTCCAGTGGATTTGTTAGAAAAGCTTGGATTTAGCAAAAAATTGTTAGATTTAGATTTTAATAACACTGAGACTCTTGATGTCTATACATTGGAAACTGATGCGACAGGATTTGTGCAACAATGGATGCAACATAATCCAGGAAGAGCTCCTATTAAATTAGTAGGAGATGCTAGTATAGAGACTGCCGGAGACAATGATATAGAGGTATTAACAACTGGTATTCTTGAATCTAACAAAGGTCCTAGAACTATTATAGAGTCCTTTAAGCCTAAGACCATTGATATAGCTAATCCCTCTAGATTAGTTAAAGGGGTTGACTTTGGAGGAGAAATATTATTTCATCCTTATGTTAGTGCTTATGTAGGAGGAGGTAGATTTGTATTATATAAGTATACTGGTTCTACTTATACTAGAATTCCAACATTAGGTACGTTTGGTATGAGTGAATATCAATCAGATATTACTCCAAATACTACGGCTGAATCTATTCTTGAATCTAATAATACTGAAAGTAATTTAGCAATTAATACTAAAGAAGCTAATGATACTAATACTATCCCTGTGATACCAGCTATTCCTAATGAACAAGTTAGAAACTATGTAGCTAAGTATCATTTAGATAGTAGTAGTTCTGTTGAAGTGTTAAGAGAGATTTACAGAAATGCTGAGAATCCTACTATACAAACTATCACTAAGTCATTAGGTAAAACTGCTACTGCGTTAAATGTGGATCCTAAATTTGAATTTACGAAGAGTATCTCTACTACAGGAAGATATAATGTAAATACCAACAGCATCTTGCTTAGAGTTAATCCTCCAGAAGGATGGAGCTTAGACAGGCATATTCAAGAGACTATGATTCATGAAATGACTCATGTATTATTGAATCAGGTAGTTTCTGATTATAGTAAGGGTAATTTTGATAAACTAACTGTTAATCAGAAAAGATCTATAGAGCTCCTTGATTCTGTTAGAACTATGCTTAAGGCCAGAGTTAAACAAGAAAATATCTCTAATAATGAAGTTACTAAAGCTGTAGAGAATTTACAGGAATTTGTTGCTTCATCCTTAAGTTCCAGAGCCTTCAGAGAATTTGTATCTGAACAGACTAATGCTAGAGGTCAATCTATATGGAATAGAATAGTAGAACTACTTACTAAGTTGTGTACTGAATTAGGTATTTTTGATAATATTAATCAGACTGAGATTACTGCATTAATGGATACTGTTATCCTTAACTTAATAGAGTCTCAGGTTCCTAATAAAGTACCTGCAGTAAAGACCACTACTAAATCTTCTAGAAAAGTAGATGCTATGAGTAATGAATATAAGGATCTAATTGCTAATCTAGATCTAGCTAAAGAGGCTGGAAATACTGTTACATTATTTAGTGCAACTCAAGATTTCAATGTCTCTAAGGAAGAATTAGCACAAGCATCAGAAAGAACTAAACAATGTTAATATGGCAAATTGTCCTAACAAAAACTCTCAGGATTGGAAAAATCTAGTAGATAAATATGGTGAGACATTAGCTTTCACAGTTTTTTTAAGAGCAGGGGAGAAAATCCCCTCTCTTAAAGAAGCTGAGGAACTACTAAAAAAAGAACCTATTAAGCCTGAGAATATTTCAGAAAGTATTATAACTTTATATCAAGCTAGTGATGCTGATGAAACCAATGAAGTTATAGAAGAAGCTTTGGAAGATCTTACTAATGATAGATTTCTAATAGTAAGAAAAGCTCAGAAGTTTCAATTAGATGATTATAATAGACAATTAGGTAGACTTAGAGATGCTAGAAAAGTAGCTTCTTCTGAAGATAAGAAAAAGTCTATTAATAAGCAGATTCTTGATCTTACTCAGAGAATTACTTCACTGGAAGAAGATATCGAATCATCTAAAGCTATTAAGAGAATAGAGGATCTTAAATATTTTGGAGATAAGGCTATTGAAAGAGTTCGGGAATTAGCACAAAAAGCTGAATTATCTATTGGTGAAATAGAAGAAGCTAATAGGCTAATAGAGTTATGGCAAGCTATTGGAGATTTTTCAAATGATATTGGAGATGATAATCATCCAATTTTTACTGAACAAGAGCTTAAATCTGAGAGACTTAAATATGGTTGGACCGATAATGATGGAACTAAACATAATGGGTTCTCTTATTATAAGGAACAAATGGATTCTCTTTCTAGGCCAATTAATAAAAGAGCCGCTGAATATGTCTTAGACTTTGTTAGATCTACATTAAATCATCCTTATTTTACTAAGGAAGATATTTTCAAAGCTATCTCTGATGTAAGTTGGTTAAGATCTAGAACCTTAGATTTATCTAGAGTACCTGACGCTATGGTTCAAGCTATTTCTAAGGCTATGTTTAAAGCTAACAATGCTGCTAGGCGAGAAGCTGATGAAAAGATTGAGCAATGGGAAAAATTATGGAAGGCTGCTAGCCCTTTTATAAAGAATAATCCAGATATTTTTGTACAACTTAGAAGAGATGGTTCCAAGACTGGTAATTTGGTATATAGATTTTCCCAGGATTTCTTTGATGAAGAGAAGATACTACGAGAAAAAGCTAGAAATTCCAAGAATAAAAAGGATTGGGATAATTATCAGAAATGGCTAAAGGATAATACAATTTTCTTTGATGTTAGAATTCTATTCAATGAAGATGGATCTATTAAAAATACTCCTGAAGCTGAAGCTCATAAAAAAGAATTATTAGACATCTTAGGAGAAAAAGGATACCAATATTATCTTAATCATCAGACAAAATTGTTGTCTGAGTATAATGAACTAAAAGAGGCTAAAAAAGATTCATTAGATGATGGAACTTTAAGTTTGGAGGAACAGGAGTTTCAACTCAGTGCTTGGGAAAAGGAGAATTCTCCATTTATTAATCTGGATAGAGTCTTAGATGGTACAGAAGTTAAAGTAGGTAACACCTTAGTTAGACGTGGAAGAAGAAATTTTAATGTTAGTGTTCCTAGAAAAGTAAGACTTTCAGATGGTAAGCAAACAGGATTTTATGATCCTAAGTTTCAACAGATTGAAAACAATGCCCCTGTTTATGAATTATACACTTACTTATTAGATACTTTAAGAGAACTTAGATTTGTGGTTCCAGAGTCTCAAAGAAGGAATATGCAGATTAATAGTCTACCAACTGTTAAAGAATCTTTAATTGCCCAGTTTTTTAAAGGACCTTTAAAGTTAGGAGCTGCCCCTATTATAGATAAATTATCAGAGTATGTTAGAAGCAAAGATGCACCTCCAATAGAAACTGATGAACAAAGTCTTAGTACTGGTAGATTTAGAAGAAGGAGCTCTACTTCTTTTGTAATTAATAATGAAGAAGAGATACGGAAATATATAGCTGAGAAAACTATAGGATTTGTTAATGATAATAATAAACAACCTGATAGAGAAACTATTACAAAGTGGAGACAAGAGGCTGAGAATAAATTGGCTCAGGAGAAATCTTTTGATTTAGACAATGTGATGAGGTTATATATTGTGCAGGCTCTTGCTTATAAACATAAGTCTGCTACTGAAGATATACTTAATTTAGCTCAAGAATCCTTTGGGTCTAGGAAAAGAATTTTAACTAATCTAGCAGGTAAGGAAATAAAGGATCAGTATGGTAATCCTCAAACTGTACAAGGAGGTCTTAAACATATTTCTGAACTTATGGATTATACTACAGATATTTTCTATGGTAAGCCTAGAAGAGCCGTTGAGGGTAAAGTAGTTAAGGTATATACTCCTTCTGAAAAAAAGAGACGTGCAGAGTTAGAAGATTTAATTCAAAAGAATCAAGATAATTTTGACAATAAGAGTATAGATGAGACTGAATTTTTATCTAATAAAGAAAGATTAGAGAGGCAGCTTGAAGAGTTGGGTGGCTATGTTACTGCTACTAGTATAGCTGATAGTGCATTGAAGTGGACTCAACTACTTGGTATGGGATTTAATGTTATAGCTGGTGGAGTTAACTTATTAACTGGTCTGTATGAAAATTCCTCTAGAGCTGCTGATGGTAGACTTTTTAATGGTAAGCAATTAAGGTCTAGTTATTGGCAGGTTCTACAAACTATTTTAGGACATCATTTAGACACTAAAATAGCATCTAAGATTAGAGCTATTGATAAAGTATTTGATGTTACTAAACAGGCTATAAATGAGCTTTATAAGAGTGATTCTTTTAGAAAGAAATTTAAATTTATAGATCCTTATATCATCTCTGAGAGAACAGAGTTTATTAACCAGATGCCTATTATATTAGCTTGGATGAAGAATAAAAAGGTTACTGGGCCTAATGGTAAAGAAGCTTCTTTATTTGATGCTTTAGGGCAAGATGGAAAGATTAAGGATGGTTATATATTAGATTCCACTAAATCTAATAAGGAGGCACTATTAGATATTGAAGTTACTATCAATCAAATTATTAAGGAGACTCATGGTAACTATGACACTAATTCTCCAATATTAGCTAAAAAGACTGTAACAGGTAGGGCTTTGCTTCAGTTTAGGAGTTGGATGCCTGAAATGTTTGAGCGTAGGTTTGGTAAAGAGTTGGATAATTGGCAGATAGGTATTAAGGAGAAAGGAAGATATATCTCTATAGTAGATATGCTTAAGGCTAAGGATGCTAATGGAGACTCTTATGGAGCATTAAATATGCTTATGTGGACAACTAAGCAATTGCTGAGAAAATCTTTCTTTATGTCTACTAGATTTAATGATAGACTTAATGAAGTAGATGCAGCAAATATGAGGGCCAATCTTTTTGAGGCTCAAGTATTAATTGGTTTAACTATTTTATTATTAAGTCTTAAAGGATTAGTTCCAGATGATGATGATAAGAAAAAATATTTCTATGCTCTTATAAATTTAGGTAATAGATTTAGATCAGATATATTGCTGTACACTAATCCAGTAGAATTTGATAATATCAGTAAAAATATTTTACCAATATCTAATATTATTTCTTCTGTTAGAAGATGGTCTTTAGCTGTCCAAGATGCAGTAGTTGATTGGGATGAGGAACATTGGCATAAAGTTTTAATGCAAACATTAAGAAGTACTCCAGGATTTAGTCAAGCTTTGAGGACATATAGATATGGAGACAAAGTTCTAAGTCAATGGTAATTTCCGTGGGCTAAATTTTTTAGTGAGCGGAAATAAAAATAAACCCCTTATAGCACAAAGTGCCATAGGGGGTTTGTTGTTTATATACTAAGGATTACTTAACAGAACGGTAATTCTTTCAGAATTTCCCTTAGTACTCTCTTTTGTAACAAAATATCCTATAGTATTTATTAAAGGATTTAGTCCTGGAATAGCTACATAAGAAATCTTAACCTCATTAGTCTCTGGAGATATGGGAGTCTCTATCTTTTGAACTGTCCATATCTGATGAGTTCTTACAAATCCAGAGATTTGAGGGAGATTCATAGGATTAAAAAGGCATCCTTGATAAGGAGCCTCAGGAAAATAGGCGTTTACGAGGGGTTGAAAGGTGGCGAAAAATTCTTCCTCGTCTAAATATTTCATAACTCATATAATCATGAAAGTACTGAGGTTCCCAGCATCTTGCTTTCTTATAAACCTCATTTGGAATAGGATGTTTCTCCAAACATAAATGATATATAGCTCTAGTGATAGGAAGACACTGGGCTAATTCTTCTGCTGTCATTTCCCACATAATGTAAATATTTAGTAATTTGGTATAGAAATGGCTCCGTCTAGTAGATGATTTTTTTCCATTTCTTCTACTAATAGTTTCATAAGTTCTCTCATTTGTGGATGAGCTGCTGGGGCCAGTCTTAGCTTTAAAAGTTGAGCCCAATCACATGCAAATCCAGTCATAATAAGCTCAGTCTTAAGAGCATTAGGCAATACAGCTCTAGCCTGTTGAGGAAGCCATCCTGCTTCAAGAAGATGAAAATAACATTCCTCAGAGAATCTACAATTATCTATAAATATTTGAGATATATCATCAGTATTGGGATCTCTTACAAGTTTAGGATAGACTCTACTCCCGTAATCTCCCTCTAAAGCATCTACCCAAGGAGGAGTAATAAATGTAATTTCGTTATTAAACTTATTCTTACTATAATTACAGAATCTAGTACTTTCTTGTGTAAAACTAAATACTCTGTGTCTTACTAGTTCATGGCTAATTCCTCTATCACAAGTGAACCTAAATGTAAATCTTTGATAGCTACTTTCTGGAATTACATCAGTCATGAACTTTATATCATCCATCCTTTCTAGATTTAAGAGTACCCTATAATTCGTATATACTCTAGCTATTGGTCCAAAGTTACCATCCGGTGTTTTACCATAGCCAATAAATCCTCTAGAATAGGGATTACCACCATAGTCCTGATACCAACTGAGATTAGTGTTACTCTCTTTGGCAGTGTATAGTAATTGTACACTTCCATGTTCCAGAACTGAGGTATGTCCAGATTTTATTAGGTTATTAACAAACTTTTCTGAACTATTCTCCGTAATTGCAGATTCTGATTTATAGCAAACTCTGCCACATAGTTCTATGTGTTTAAGTAACCCCTCTAGACCAGGCTCTTGTTTAATATACTCAACTGAGGGTTTTATTAATCTCATATTTATTCTTTTGTAGGTGACTCAGAGGTTGCATCTACATCTTCCTCTTTAGATATAGTTAATCCATAAAATAATGAGAACCAAGAGTATAATTGTTTAGCATAATGCATTGAGCATCTTTGATGTTTTTTTATGAACTTAATAGCCCAT
>ERZ857965.194-NODE-194-length-97871-cov-25.746401_pt1 | contig 97871 bp, 104 predicted proteins | sample MGYA00519758_ERZ857965 | MGnify/ENA primary metagenome ERZ857965 (study PRJEB31778, sample SAMEA3449381) | human gut metagenome | biome: human gut; feature: human-associated habitat; material: faeces | place: United Kingdom | collected 2010/2012 ...
CACAGGCCTTCTAAGCCTGGGGTCGGGGGTTCGAATCCCTCCTGGCTCACCATAATGGGAATAGCGTAAGCTATTCTTTTTTTTGTAGATTTGAAGAAATCTTTATTTTTTCACACAAATTTCACATTCATGTGTATAATATATATTTATATATATGAAGGAGGAATACACATGAATTACATTGAAAAAATTTTTAAGAAAAGTGGTTTAATTTCAATACTTGAATCTCTAATTATCGCACTATTAGGTATTATTCTTATCATCGAACCAGAAGGAACATTGGAGTTTATAACTTGTTCACTTGGTGTTATATTTATACTAGCTGGCTTATATAAAATCATCAATTATTTTCTCTCTAAAGGTAAATATAATTTTTATGATTATGATTTAGCATATGGATTAGTTGCTTGCATTATAGGAATTATTACTATAATATGTGGAGCTGCTATTAGTTCTGTTTTTAGAATAATTATAGGAATATGGATTATATATAGTGCATTCATTAGAATAGATTTATCTGTCAAATTCAAAGCAGTAAATTCAAATGCTTGGATTTTTAGTTTAATATTGTCAATTTTAATGTTTATATGTGGCTTATATGTTACTATTAATTCTGGTGCTATCCTTGTAACAGTTGGTACTATTATGGTAGTGTATTCAATTATTGACATTATTGAGGCGATTATATTTATGAAGAATATTAAGGAAATATTCTAATTTTCTATAATTATATCTTTTAAATAAAGCTGTTGATTTCTCAACAGCCTTTATTTTAATTTAGCCAAAATGCTTTATATGCTCTATATGCTTCGTATAAGTCTATTTTACTTGTTACTTCATAAGGTGAATGCATTGATAATACTGGAACTCCACAGTCTATTACATCTATTCCTTTATTGGCTAGTATATATGCTATAGTTCCTCCCCCACCTGTGTCCACTTTGCCTAATTCTGCTATTTGATATTTAATATTTTCTTTTTCTAATATATTCCTTACCTCTGCTACAAATTCCGCATTTGCATCTGAAGCTCCTGACTTTCCTGTACTGCCTGTATATTTATTAAGTCCTATTCCTCTTCCTAAATAAGATGCATTATTTTTTTCTGATACATTTGCATATATAGGATCTAATCCCGCATCAACATCTGCAGATAACATTTTAGAATGGCAAAATACTTTGTCCAATAAATTTGGCCTATTTATTCCTAATTTATTTAGTAACTCTGCAATAAAATTATCAAATACATGTGATTCCATTCCTGTATTTCCCATACTTCCTATTTCTTCTTTATCTGCTATAATACATACAGAAGTTTTTTCTGGTATTTCTTTCATGTCTACAAGTGCTGTTAAAGATGTATATACACAAATTTTATCATCTTGTCCATAACCTGCAACCATGCTCTCGTCAAAGCCCATTGTTCTACATTTTAATGCTGGGACTATTTCTAATTCTGAACTTAAAAAATCAATTTCTGTAATTCCATATTTTTTATTCAAGATATTTAAAATATTCAATTTTACTCTTTCTGTTGTTTCTGCATTATATGGTATACTTCCTATTAATAGGTTTAAATCTTCCCCAGAAATTCCTTCTTTTAACTTTTTCTCCATTTGTTCTTGTGCTAAGTGTGGTAATAAATCTGTTATTGTAAATACAGGGTCTTTTTCGTCATCTCCAACATTTACATATATTTTTTCTCCATTAGCTTTTACTACAACACCATGTATGCTTAGTGGAATTGTTGTCCATTGATATTTTTTTATTCCTCCATAATAATGTGTTTTAAAGTATGCAAATCCTCCTTCTTCATATAATGGATTTGGCTTTAAATCCAATCTTGGAGAATCCGCATGAGCTCCTACAATATTTATACCACTTTCCATGCCTTGTTTGCCAATTACTGCTAGATACATGCTTTTTTCTCTATTAATGTAATAAACTTTATCTCCTACAGATAGAGTTTCATATTCACAAATGCATCTAAATCCATTTGATTCTGCTATTTCTTTTGCATTTGCAACAATCTCTCTTTCCGTCTTAGATTTATTTAAAAAATTGATATATCCTTCTGCATATGCAAAAATATTATTTAATTGTTCCCCTGTTTTATCTTCCCATGCATTTTCTCTTTTATAAAACAATCTATTTTTTAATTCTTCTACTTCTGACATTTCTCTCTCCCCTTTTTTTCAAATTATATCATTATTATAATTTGATTTTCAATATTTTTTATATATTATACACAAATATATTTTTTTAATTCTTAATCTACTGGTAATTTGCTTATTTAAATGATATAATTTTTTTAATTGTTAATCATTTGAGGGAGGATGTATATGAATAATAGAGTATTGGTAACATTTTTACTTACCTTTTTTATAGTTGCAATATTTTTAGGTATTGCTTTTTTGCCTAAATTATTTAATAAACCTATAGAAAATGTAAACAATTCTGTTGTAAATGAAAATATAGAAAAACAGGTCACTGATTTTTAAATTTCAGTGACCTATTTTCTTAATAATATTAGTTTATCTACTAGAATGCAATTGGCAAACGCAGAAACAATTGCCTTCAAAGTTGCATATTCTCTAGTGTCCTCTTCTTTAAATATTGGTTCTATTTCTTCTGTTGGATTAAATGCTTTTTTTAATGCTTTTTCTAACTCTTCACAAAATACATTATACCCATCTTCTACTGAATACGATTTTTTCATTGATTTTATTGATTCATTTATTTCTGATATACTCATTAACCTTTTTAAAATGCATATAACAAATAAATATGCAAGATGTGTTTTACTATATTTTTTCTTTATTGGAGGCATTAAAACCTCTTGCTTTACATAGTTATTTATCATATTGGGTGTTATTACTGGTGTATTTTCTTCCTTTAAAAATATAGCCAAATTATTTTGTAATACACAAATTACCTGGTCAATGTACAATTCTATCTCTGGTAACTCATTCCAACGTGGGCAATGATAATTTATTAAATTTTGTGCTTCTATTTTCATTTTGTTATTCTCCTTTCGAAAGTTACAGTATTATAATAGCACATTTATTAATTTTGGTCAATTTGTGTATTTTTTTGGCAATGTCTTGACACTTTATATTTCGTAATATATAATGGTTTTAAAAACCAGATTATGTGGTTTACTTAAAATTATAGGAGGATCTAATGAAAAATTATAAAGAAAATTATGACTATTATAATGTAGAAAAAGTAGATAGTATAAAGCAATTGTTGGAATCTGCTGCTGATGATGCTGGTGATAAAATTGCTTTTAAATATAAAGAAAATAAAGACGTTAAATGTGTTACTTACAATAACTTTTTGGAAGATGTTTATAGTTTGGGTACTGCTCTATTTTCTATCAATATGACTTCTTCTCATATTGCTGTTATAGGTGAAAATAGCTATCCTTGGCTTACAGTTTACTTGTCTGTTTTAAAAAGCAACGGTGTTGTTGTTCCTATAGATAAAGAACTTCCTTTACAGGATATTATAAATGTATTGGAAAATAGTGATAGCGAAGTTCTATTTTATGCCGAAAATTCGGTAAATATATAGACGAAATTAGTAAAAAATTACCTAAAATAAAATACTTTATTGGTTTTTCTAATACCAATTCATCTGATAATATTCTTTCTTATAGTGAATTTATTGAAAAAGGGAGAGCATTATATAAATCTGGAAACACATCATATAGCTCAATAGAAGGCAACCAAAATGAATTAAGATTACTTGTATACACCTCTGGAACTACTGGAATGGCAAAAGGTGTTATGCTTACTGAACATAACCTTGTAAGTCTTGTTTATTGCGGTTTACAAATTTCTACTGTATATGATACATGCTTATCTATTTTGCCATATCATCATACTTATGAAGGTGTTGCTGGAATTTTAGTTGGATTGCATCATCATTCTTGCATTTGTATTAATGATAGTCTTAAAAATGTTCTTAAAAATTTACAATTATTTAAACCTGATTACATATACGTTGTACCTGCTTTTGTGGAACTCTTTTATAAAAAGATATGGTCTAATGCTAAAGAAGGTAATAAGGATTTAGCTTTAAAGATTATGATTAAACTAAGCAATTTCTTAAGATTTTTTGGTATAGATATAAGGAGAAAATTATTTAAATCTATTCACAATGCTTTCGGTGGAAACCTTATAAAAATTGTAACGGGTGGCGCTCCTATTAGAGCAGAATTGGGTTCCTTTTTTGATAGCATTGGAATAAACCTAATAAACGGATATGGCATTACCGAATGTTCTCCTCTTGTTTCTGCAAATAGAGATTATTTTAATGATTGTGCAACTGTTGGCGTTCCTCTTTCTTGTGTAGAAATAAAATTTGAGAATGTAACACCAGAAGGTGATGGTGAAATTTGCGTTAAAGGCGATACTGTAATGCTTGGATATTACAAAAATGAGAAACTTACTAACGAAGTTTTACAAAATGGTTGGTTTAAAACCGGAGATTATGGAAGAATGAATGAAAAAGGTCAACTATTAATTACTGGTAGAAAGAAAAACCTTATAGTTTTAGAAAATGGAAAAAATGTTTTTCCTGAAGAAATAGAAAACTATATTATGCGTATTCCATATGTTTTAGAAGTTATAGTAAAAGGTATAGAGAACGAGGAAGGTGCAGAAACCGGACTTCTAGCTGAAGTATTTTTAAGTCAAGATAAAATTAAAGAATTACAAATTGAAAATGTTGAATCAACATTGAAAAAAGATATCTCAAGTGCATGCTTACAACTTCCTATTTACAAAAAAATATCACAAATAGTTATAAGAGATAGAGAATTTGATAAAACAACAACAAATAAAATTAAAAGATAATTTTTACTCTGAATTTCATTCATAGCAAAATATACAGAGATATAAAATTTATAATATATCGTATCGGAGCAGTTATACAGCTGCTCCGATTATTAATATACCTATATTATCATTATATATTTGATTAAACTGTGATAGAGGTAATGGACTTTCTCCTATTCCTGCCTCGACAGTATAACTCGGTCTTCTATATTTTTGTAAAAACCAATCTTTATATCCTGCAAAACTTGATTCATATGGCACATCTGTTAATTTATAACCACTAGCCTCTGCCATTTTCGCTCCAATATTATAGCTATTGATTGGCGCGTATTTTTGATACTGCCAATAAATTTCTTTCCCTTGCGTATGATATGAAATTGCTAATTCAAAATTATGCTCTAAAGTAAACTTGTATAAAGCTATTGCTTCTGGTTGACTTAATGGTTTTTCTCCAACATAGTCCTTGGGAGCTGGTTTATTAACTCCTTGAGAATATTTTATTTTTTTTGCAAATTCCCATCCTGCCGGAAATTGCAAATTTAAATCTACACCTGTGGACTTTAAAAACTTCCAACCACAAAAATAAGTTAATAAAAAGGCAATAATCATCTATGATACAGAGTATTTCGATATTAAAGAAATATTCTGTTTTTTTATTGGTTTTTTTACTGTTAGAATTGGAGTGGAAAAATGGAAGATAAACAAAGAAATAGAGTAGGATATTATTCAATAATACCATCAAAAATATTATATAATAAAGAATTAAAAGCAAATGAGAAATTATTATATGCATGGAAAATAATAATAAAGGTAATATAAAATTTATATCAAATTATGAAAATCAGAGACAATATACTAAAGAATTTAACAAAGAAGAGTAAGTATCTTATTGAAGATATTTTATATGATTTTAATGAAAATTAAACAAATACTATAATATAAAGCAGTTGTATAAACAGCTTATTTATAGAGCAATTTTGAGGGTATAAAATTTTTTAATAAAAACCCCCGAAAAAAATTGACACTATCGTAAGGTTATGAAAATTTGACAAAAATAGAATAATATGTTACAATAAAAAACATGATTTAAGAGTTTATCTAGGATTACCAAATCTGAGCGATAAAGGACAATTAAAATAGATTGATTGTTTACACGTAAGTGAGATTATATAGAAGTCTTACAAAGGAGTCTTAAAGTAGATTCTTTTGTGAGGCTTATTTTTTATAGGAGATGTGATAGTTATGAAAATTGAAAGTAAAAGACTTATTTTAAGAAACTGGGAAGATGGAGATGTCGAATATATAGTAGATGGATTAAATAATATAGAAGTTGCAAAATGGATGGCTGCAATTCCATATCCATATACAGAAAATGATGCTAAACAATTTATAGAACATACGAAAGGTCAAGATGAAAATGTTAAAATTTCATTAGCAATAGTATTAAAAGCTAGTAATAAAGTTATTGGTGGTACAGAGATTAGAAATATTAATAAAAAAGATGGCACTTGCCGGTGGTGGAATATGGCTTAATGAAAAATATCAAAAAAACGGATATGGAACAGAGGCATTTAGCACAAGAAACAAGTATTGTTTTGATGTCTTGAAATTAAGAAGAATTGAGAACGGATATTTTCGTGGAAATGAAAAGTCAAGAAGAATGCAACTGAAATTAGGATATAAGGATGAAGGAATAAGAAGAAAGAAATTTCTATGTTTAGCAACAAATAAATATGTTGATGAATGTATTACAGGGTTATTAAAAGAAGAATTTATAGAATGGAGTGATAAAATTGAATAAATATGAATTGGAATTAATATTTCCAACGAAAGAATATAAAAAAGAAGTTGAGGAATATTTACAAGAATTTTTAGATAATGGAGAAAATGAGATTGCTGGAGATGGAGGACTTGACAGAATTAGAGATTTTGACAGGTGGTTAGAAAAAGTTCAAAATGATTTATCTGTTGATACAATAGACAAAGATAGAATTCCTGCAACATTATATTTAACCATAAGGAAATCAGATAGAAAAATAGTTGGGAATTTACAAATACGACATTTTTTAAATGAAAAACTACTAAATGATGGAGGACATATCGGAGATAGTGTAAGACCATCTGAAAGAAGAAAAGGTTATGCAACAGAACAAATTAGACTGGCATTAGAAAAGTGTAAAGAGTTAGGAATAGATAATGTATTAATGGTTTGTGATAAAGCTAATATTGGATCTGCTAAGTCAATTCAAAAAAATGGAGGAATACTTGAAAATGAAATATATTTTGGAAATGAGCTAGTGCAAAGATATTGGATTAGTTTAAAGAAAAGATTTGTTACTAATCCTAAAAATATGAAAATTGTTAAGGATGGAAATCTTAAAATAAAAAGCTTTAATAATGCAGATTTTGTTGGAGATATTGCATTAATTAAATTTAATAAAATGAATAAGCCATATATGGTAGAAAACATTAACTTATGTATGGCAAATAATAACTATAAATGGTTAGAGTTTTATGATTATAGTAAAAAACACAGATTAACTGCTATGTACAATGAAAATAACGAAATTATAGAATGGTATTTTGATATAGCTAGAAAAATAGAAAAAGACAATGGAATGCCTTATGAAGATGATTTATACTTGGATGTTGTTGTAACACCAACAGGAGATATAATATTACTTGGTGAAGATGAATTAAAAAAAGCACTTGATAGATTTGAAGTAAATAAATCAGATTATGATATGGCATATAATGAAGCAAAAAAACTAATTGAATTGTTAGAAGAAAATAAAGATAAATTAAAAGAATTTACTGATAAATATTTTAATAAAATGTTAAGGGAGTAGTGATATATATGAATTATTTTAAAAAATTAGTGGGAGACAGAATATATTTATCTCCCAAAGGAGTATCAGATGAAGAAATTGAAAAATTTACAGAATGGATGAATGATTTTCAGGTAACAGATTATACAGGGAGAAGTGGACAAATTACAACATTAATTGGAGAAAAAGATTGGCTTGAAAATTCAGCAAAGAATAATGAAAATAGAAACTTTGATATTATTGATTTGAATAATGATAAATTAGTTGGAACAATTGGATTGGAACACTTTAATTGGATTGAAAGAAGTGCTGTACTTGGAATATTTATAGGTGATGAAGACTATAGAAGTAATGGATATGGAACAGAATCGATAAAACTTTTGCTAGAATATGGATTTAAATATTTAAACTTACATAGCATAAGATTAGATCTTCTTGCTGTAAATGAAAGAGCACATAAGTGTTATTTAAAATGTGGATTTAAGGATACTGGAAAAAGTAGAGAAGAAATTTTTTTAAACGGAAAATATTATGATAAGTTACATATGGACATACTTGAATATGAGTTTGAAGGTGATTATATTAGAAATAAAAATGTAAAATAATATTAAATGTTAAGAAATTAGAGAAAAAATTTTCTAATTTCTTTTTTGTTTAAAAAATATAAAAAAGAATTGAAGAGGATATTGTGAGGTTTTCCTAAAAAGATTTATTAAAGGAATTCAACCTGAAAAAAGGAGAATTAGATTTATTATCTGGAGGATATCCTTGTCAATCATTTAGTTATGCTGGAAAAAATTAGGTTTAGAAGATGTTAGAGGAACAATGTTTTTTTATCAAAAACACCAGATGAAGATTTTTTGATATTAGAAAAAATTTATGCAGAATATCATAAATAATAAAATAATTTGTTAACAATCTTATTAAGAGAAGAAGTGAGAAAATTAGTAGTACTACTAAAAATTCTTGCTTCTTTTTTTATTTTGTCTATAACTTTTTTAGGTTTATTCGTTGTTTATGCTAGGAAGATAAAAAATTATAAAAATATCGGGATAATTTTATAATTTTTCGCCTATGTGTATAGGTAATCAAATTGCACATTGACAAATACACTTGAATATAAGTGTCATAACAGGCCACTTTAAGCACGTTACAGTTTATGTATATTAAAAATGTTTCTTCTCCATCTGTAGTTATTCCAATAACTTCAACATCTAAATTTTTCATTTTTATTGTATTATATATTTTTTTACTACAATTTAAGTCATCTCCTGCTATTATTAAATTTGATTTCATATATTAGCTCCTTTATTTATATAAATCAAGTTAATACTTATTAATAACTAATTTATCTCATTTAAGGCTTGTTTAATTTTTTCATGGTTTATTTTTTCATAATTTTTAGTGTCATAATTATATACTTTATTATCTTTAATTTTTCTTATACCATAATATAATGAGTTTGGCATTAATTTATCTTCTTTTGCATAATTCAAAAATATGATATATATATCATCGCTATTTTTTTTACTTTCAAAATCTAACATATTTTCTGGGTCATATTCTTGTATAACATAATAATCTTTTATATCTTCTTCAATATCTTTAGATTTTCCTGCTCTTATTGCTTGACTACTCTTCGTAAACCTATCTAATGTTAATGCTCCTCCATTTCTTTCAAATACTACCTCTTTGCTAATATCAAATTCGGTTGTATTTTTTATTGTTTTTATAACATCAAACTTTGTTGTTGTATATATATTTATATCATCTGTATAAATTTTTTCATATGAATTATATTTTCCTATCAATACTATATCAGCATATTCGTAGAGATTTTCTATTGTTGGTGCATATTCAAATGATAATTCTTCTGATGTTGGCGCATTTTCATAAAAAATTTTTTCTTGGCTAGTTTCTTCTATAATCTTTGCTATACATATACGCTCACTATCTATTTTGTTATTAGATAAAAAGTTTTCCGCTGTATAATCTCCTATTTTACCCCCTTCGGCCTCTTTTACTTTCAATGAATTGTAGTTGTTGTTCACTATTATAAAGCCACCTAATATAAATATAGCACATGTAGGTAATGCTACCTGACATATTATTTTTCTTTTTAGAGCTTGTGTAGCTATTTCTTCTTTAAAATTTGATAACGCTATTATCTCCTGCATGCTACATTTTATTTTATTTTTTATTCCTCTACTCTCCATAATTATATCCTCCTTTATTTAGACTTTTTTTTATTTTTTTTCGTATCCTATGTAAAGACACTTTTATTTTACTATTTGAAAAATCGAGTTTTTTTGCAATTTCATCAATTTTCTTTCCCTCATAATAAAACATTATAAAAATATTATAATCTTCTTCTTTCATCTTTTTTAGTGTATCTTGAATAAAGTTATTTTGCTCCTTTAATATTACAATTTTATCCATATCTATAGTATCAAAAAGAACGCTTTCATACTCATTTAGTGAATATGTAGGTTTATTGTCTCTATACCTTTTGTATATAATGTTCCTAGCAATTCCAGCAAGGTAAGAAGTAATTACTATATTATCTTTTGTTTGGTTTCTATTATTCCATATAGCTATAAAAACATCTAAAATTATTTCTTCCACATCTTCTTCTGACATATTTGAGTTCTTGTAATTACTTACAACAGTATATACATAGCTAAAATATTGAGCTATAAGCCTATTCATATCTAATTTTCCATTTGCTATATATTTTTTTAATTCCTCTCGCTTTTCCATTTTTTCCTCTTTTTACAAATCTTTATTATATAATACCATTTTTTATAAAAAGGTTACACTTTTATAAAAAAATCCAACTCTTATCGAGCTGGATTTCTTTAAATTTTCCCTTTAGTGTATACCTTTTGTGTTGTTTGAATTATTATTTTTCATCAACCAAAACCTTTTTTATTTCATTATTTGTTACTATTTAAGGAGAAAATTATTTAAATCTATTCACAATGCTTTCGGTGGAAACCTTATAAAAATTGTAACGGGTGGCGCTCCTATTAGAGCAGAATTGGGTTCCTTTTTTGATAGCATTGGAATAAACCTAATAAACGGATATGGCATTACCGAATGTTCTCCTCTTGTTTCTGCAAATAGAGATTATTTTAATGATTGTGCAACTGTTGGCGTTCCTCTTTCTTGTGTAGAAATAAAATTTGAGAATGTAACACCAGAAGGTGATGGTGAAATTTGCGTTAAAGGCGATACTGTAATGCTTGGATATTACAAAAATAATGTATGCTTACAACTTCCTGTTTACAAAAAAATATCACAGATAGTTATAAGAGATAAAGAATTTGATAAAACAACAACAAATAAAATTAAAAGATAATTTTTACTCTAAGTTCCATTCATAGCGAAATATACAGAGATACAAAATTTATAATATATCGTATCGGAGCAGTTATATAGCTGCTCCGATTATTAATATACCTATATTATCATTATATATTTGATTAAATTGTGAAAGAGGTACTGGACTTTCTCCTATTCCTGCTTCTACAGTATAACTCGGTCTTCTATAATTCTGTAAAAACCAATCTTTATATCCTGCAAAACTTGATTCATATGGCACATTTGTTAACTTATAACCACTAGCCTCTGCCATTTTTGCTCCAATATTATAGCTATTGGTTGGTGCGTATTTTTGATACTGCCAATAAATTTCTTTCCCTTGCGTATGATATGAAATTGCTAATTCAAAATTATGCTCTAAAGTAAACTTGTATAAAGCTATTGCTTCTGGTTGACTTAATGGTTTTTCTCCAACATAGTCCTTGGGAGCTGGTTTATTAACTCCTTGAGAATATTTTATTTTTTTTGCAAATTCCCATCCTGCCGGAAATTGCAAATTTAAATCTACACCTGTGAGCTTTAAAAACTTCCAACCACAAAAAAATTAATAAAATGCAGTAATCATCTATATTACAGAGTATTTCTAATTTAAAGAAATATTCTGTTTTTTGTGTTTTTATTGCTAGAATTGGAGTGGAAAAATGGAAGAAAAACAAAGAAATAAAGTTGGATATTATTCAGTAATACCATCAAAAATACTATATAATAAGGAGCTAAAAGCAAATGAAAAATTACTATATGCAATGATAACATCACTTGCATATAAAGAAGGCTATTGTTTTGCAACTAACAATTATTTTGCAGAAGAATTAGGAGTACATCCAAAAACAGTTTCAAGTTGGATTTCAGATTTAAGAGATAAAAATTATATAAAAGTTGAAATGGTTAGAAAAGAAAACAAGCAAATAATTCAAAGAAAAATTTATATAAATGATGTTCCATATCCGTTAAATAATGGATACCAGTATCAATCAAAAAATGGACAGGCTATCCATCAAAATATGGAAGATAATAATATAAGATTTAATAATAAAAATAATAATAAAGGTCATAGAAAATTTATATCCAATTATGAAAATCAGAGACAATATACTAAAGAATTTTTGGAGAGTTTGTATGCAAATTAAATATAAATTGGAAGAAATTTCTAGAAATTTTAGTAGAAATATGATATTATGGTTTCATCAAATATAAAGGAGCTGATTTAAACTTGAATACTAATAGTACAAACAAATTAATTGAAATTTTAGAATTAAAACAGATTAAATTTGATAAAGGTGAAAAATCTTTATTTAGAAAATATAGCTATTATCAAGTTATAAATGCATATAAAAACTTATTTGTAAAAGATATTGAATATATTGATACAATTAGAAGTAATATATTACAAAACAAAAATATAGAGTTTTATAAAAATGTTTTTAAGATAAAACCAGAAATAAAGACAGAAGAATTATATGAAAAAATATGTGATAAAATATGCGAAAAATATGGATTAAAATCTAATTCGTTACAAGAAAAAGAAGAAAATATAAGACAAATTCAATATCACCTACATAAATACAATAGTACAACAAAATATGGTGATTTTGTTAGAATGTATAAATTTGAACATGAATTAAGATTAATGCTTTTAAAATATACACTAATAATAGAGGAAAGTATGAAAAACATTTTTATTGCTTATCTAAATGACCATAATGCTAAAGCGGATTATTTAGTTAATATGCATAATTATAATACTTCATCAATAAAGAACAAAGCATTTGATACAATGAAACTAATAATAGGAAAATATGATAATACAAAATCAAAACCTATAAAAAGAAAAAGAGAGCAAAATATAACAGTGCCATATTGGATAATAATTAATGAATTAGCTATGAATCAAACTTATTATGCAATAGCAAACTTACAAGAAGATGATTCTAGAAATATTTTCTTAAACTGTACAAACTTTTTTACTAAATTAAATTTAACTAATGAGAAAAAGGGGAAAAGTGAAGCAATTAGAAAGAAAGAAGAAGCTCAAATAAATACTTTTAAAACAATTCTATGTTACTTAGGAGAGTTTAGAAATATGTTGGCACATAATCAGCCTATATATTGTTATAATATAGAATCTTTTGATATAAATAAAAGATATCCATTAGAATATGAATTACCAAAGACAAATAAAAACAAGAAATACTCAGACGGAAATTTTATACCAAAGTATAAACAGCAAATAAGCTTAAATGCTAAATTGATGAGAAATTTATCTGATTATTTTGGAGAGGATTCTTTTAATAAAAATAATTATACTAATTTAAATTTATCAAAAATAATATATATTATATATAAAATTTTAATAAACATAGATAAAAATACTGACTTTTATAATGAATTAAAAAATATATTTGTAAAATATAATATAATACTGAATGAGAAAAAATTTGAAATAGAAAATGTAGAAGAATGTATAAATTTATTAGAGGAAATAAAAAAGATTGAAGAGTTTGATTTAGAATACAAAGATATTATTTCAAAAATAGAAGCTAAAAAAGCATACAAAAATTTTCTGCATGGAAAAGATAACCAATTAAAAGATATAAAGAAAACTATACTTCAAAGATCAAAAAAAGTAAAAATAGTAACAAAAGAATCAAAGTATAAACCATTTTTAGAATCAAAAAGATATACAATGTTTACAGGAATAGATGAAAAATTTTTTAAAAATATTTTATAATAATATGGATATTTTTTTGTAAAAAATCATAAAATATTATAAATATATATTTACAACATAAACAATTTGTTGTATAATATATATGTAATTAAATTCCACGCGATGTGGGGGGAGAAATTGGCTGAGGCTGCTTCTCTCTTTTTGTTTATAAAATATCTTCCAGCGGGCTAAAAAGGGTTTTAGGGATTTTGCCCTAAACAGCAAAAATGGTGTCAAAACACCAAGCTGGCGAATTTTGGGCACTAAAAAATGCTCTCCAAAATTCGTGACAAATAAATCTTTTCTAAAATTATATGTTATATTTTTTCTGTTAAATTTTGTATTTAAAATTTGTAGATATGTAAAATGAAAAATGGTATAATCATTTTGAACTGCATTAATATTACAATTAGCTTTTAGGACTATTAGTAATATTACGTACAAGGAATATAAAGAAAAAAATTAAGGAGGAATTGTTTATGGAAAGAAAATTTAATAAAGGAGATATTGTTCAACATTTTAAGAGAGAAAAAATGACAGAGGAACAATTAAAAGAAGAACCAAATTTATATTTATATGAAATTATTGGTACTGCAAGACACACTGAAAATAAAGAAGAATTAATGATTTATAAACCTTTATATACAACTGAATGTACAAATGGAGTTGATTTTGCTGCAAGACCATTAGAGATGTTTATGTCAGAAGTAGATCATGAAAAGTATCCAGAGATTAATCAGAAATATCGTTTTGAATTGAAGAAATAAGTTATATAGTAAAAAAATTATTTTATTGGAGAAAGGTTAGTATAATATATTAAATTTTAAACTCTATTATATTATACAAGGTATTAAGTAAATGAAAAATTATATAGATACATTAAATGAAACAATAAAATCATATTATAAGATTTTATCAGAAGATTTTCCAAAATTTTTAAATGAGTATATTAATACTCCAGAAATGTTAAAACAATCTAAAATAAGTGTAAGTTGTGGTACAATATATTCAAAAATGTATAAACAAATGTGGTATTCAAGTTTAGACCATAGTATTGCAGTAGCTTTAATAATATGGCATTTTACAAAAGATAGGAAGCAAACTTTATCAGGATTGTTCCATGATATTGCAACTCCAGTATTTAAGCATTCTATTGATTTTATGAATAAAGACTATGAAAAACAAGAATCTACTGAAGAATTAACTACAAAAATAATTAGTGAATCAAAAGAGATAATGGAGTTACTAAATAGAGATGGTATAAAAGTTGAAGAAGTAGCAGATTACCATATATATCCTATTGCAGATAATGATACGCCATGTCTTTCAAGTGATAGATTAGAATATACTTTATCTAATGGATTAGGAGCAACAGAAAAGATTTGGACTTTAGATGATGTAAAAGAAATTTATGATAATATAGAAATTCAAGAAGATGAAAATGGTATAGAAGAATTAGGCTTCAAAGATATTGCTATTGCAGAAAAATTTGTACATACAATGAACATTTTATCAAGATTATATTGTAGAGAAAAAACACTTTTTACAATGCAAATGCTTGCTGATATTATGAGAATAATGTCCGATAATAATTTAATCAATATATCAGAAATGTATAATCTATCTGAAAAAGAAGTGATTGAAAAAATAGAAAAATGTAATGTAAAAAATATATCTAATGGTTTTGAAATATGGAAACATGCTACAGATATTTTAACAAGTGAAAAAATGCCTGAAGGAAAATACTTTGTAAATATTGAAAAAGTTAAAAAGAGATATATAAATCCGTTAGTTAGATATAACAATGAATATAAAAGAATAAAAGATATTTCAGAAAAAGCAACAAATGATATTAATGAAGCTCTTGAATATAAAACTGCTAAATATGTATTTTTAGATTTTGATTTTAAATAATGGAATATAAAGGGAATGTTCAAATGTAATATGCAGAAGATTTTGATATTTCGTACAAGTATTAGATTAATAAATTACAATTAATAATTTTTTTATAAAAAGAGCTGACAAATAAAATGGAGCACGTTATACTACTAGTAAATTTATATATGGAGGTAGTAGAAGTGGAAGAAAAACCTAGTGTTTTAAACGATTTATTTGTTAGTAGAGAGGAAAATATATGTGCTTTAACTGAATTTGATAAGAAAAGGATTAAAGAATTAACAAAGGATAATAATACTTATCAAATGCTCTTAGATAAGCTAGAAGATTTATCTAGTGATGATATATCAAAAGCTAAAGTTAAAGATAGTTTAGAAAGTTATATTGATAAGGTAAACGTAATAGGTTCTTATGAAAATGAAAAGTTTTATAAGATTGGATTTACAGATGCAATGAATTTAGTGTTTGAATGTATTAAACGAGAAATATAATATAAAGTAATTTTTATTGGATAAGCATATGGGAATAACCATATGTTTATTTTTTTTGTAAGAAATTTAAAATTTTTTGTTTTACCCGTCACATTTTTGATTTTGAATCGCTATTAAGGTTAAGAAGAAAATTTCAAATTGCCAATAACCTTTTTAAAATTTAATCGCTGTTAATAGTAGAAGGAAAAATAAAAAAAATTAGAATTGCCCGTAAGATTTTTGATTTTGAATTGCTGTTTATGTTAGGAAGAAAAAATTTTAATATTGCCCATAAAGTTTTTAGATTTCAGTTGTTGTTAATATTAGGAACAAAAAATTTAAAATTTACCCGTAAGATTTTTAAAGTTGAATCGCTGTTAAGGTTAGAAATAAAAAAATTAAAATTTTTTCATTTACCCGTAACGTTTTGGATTTTCAATTGCTGTTAATAGTAGAGAGATAAAAATTATTAAAAAATTTGGACAATTTAAAATTTTCTCGCCTATGTAATTAGATGGGCAAAATTGCACATTGACAAATACACTTGATTTAAGTGTCATAAAGAGCCATTTTCTTTAATATTCTGTATTAGCAAGAAAGGATTTGAATAAGTATGAATGAGGATAATAATAATACAAAAGAAAATAAATTAGAGTTCAATACATATTGCATTTTTACAGAAGAAAAACAAGATATTAGAGATACGATAGGATTAGTTTTTAAGGATTATTTAGAAAGTATAAAAGTAAAGAATAAGTAATTATATTAAAACAATTGCAAAATTTAATTGAGCACGTTACAATTTAAGCATAGATGATTACGGATAGGAGGTTAAATGCTGGATTTAAGAAGTCAAAATTTTAAAGTACGGAATGTATATAAGACTATCTAGAGAAGATGGCGACAAGCAAGAAAGCGAAAGTATCGGTAATCAAAGAAAAATTTTGCAAAGATATGTAAAGGAGAATAATTTATGTTTAGTTAAAGAATATGTTGATGATGGTATAAGTGGTACAACTTTTGACAGACCTTCGTTTAATGATTTATTGCAGGATATAGAAAATCAAAATATTAATATGGTTATTACAAAAGATTTATCAAGACTTGGTAGAGACTATATTAAAACAGGATTTTATTTAGAGGATTATTTTCCAAAAAATAATATTAGATATGTTGCAATAACAGATGGAATAGATACATATATAGATAGCACAAATAACGATATAACACCTTTTAAAGCAATAATGAATGACATGTATGCAAAAGATATTTCAAAGAAAATTAGAAGTGTTTTGAAGGAAAAACAGAAGCAAGGAGAATATATGTGCAGTATTCCAGCTTATGGTTACAAAAGGCATCCTACAATTAAAAATAAATTAATTATAGATGAGCAAGTAAGAGATATTGTAGAAAAGATTTTTGATATGTATTCAAATGGACATGGTAGTGTAGAAATTGTAAATTATCTAAACTCAAATAAATTTCTATCTCCAACAGGTTATAGGAAAACAGGACTAGTGCAAGATAATACGTGGTCGAAATCTTCGATTTCGTGTCCACGGCTATATGCAAGCGAAGTCGCATGAAAACAAAACTAGCTATAATTGGAATGAAGTAACCTTATGCAATATGCTAAAAAATGAAGTCTATATAGGCAATACCGTTCAAAATAAAAGGTCTATAATATCATATAAAGTCAAGAAATTTAGAACTGTTGATAAAGAAGAACATATAAGAGTTGAAAATACCCATGAAGCTATTATTGACAAAGATACATTTGAAAAAGTGCAACGTATCATAGAAAAAAGAGGAACAAACACAAAACTTAAATATGATTATTTATTAAGAGGATTACTTTACTGTTATCATTGCAAAAGAAAGTTGCAAATAGTTCTAAAGAAGAACTCTAAAAGAAATGCAAAATCACATCCATATATAACTTGTAGTGATGCAAAAGAACGTGGATGTTATTCATTAAATATGAACTACGAGAAATTTGAAAAAAATATTATTTATGTTGTAAAAAAGATATGTCAAATATATGCTGACAAAGAAATTTTTTATTCAATTTATGAAAAATATCAAAATAAAACATCAGATATTCGAGAAGGATATAGGAAAAAAATAGAACAAATTGATAAAGCAATATTAGATATAAATAACAATTTAGACAAGATGTATATGGATAAATTAAGAGGTATTTTACAAGAAGAAGACTACGTTAGAGTATCACAAAAATTAAGTTTAGAAAGAACAAAATTAAATGAACAAAAGCAAGAATTAGAACAGAAATTAATTGGAACAAAAGACAAAATTGAAAACAAAAATCAAACAAAAGAAGAAAAAGAATTAGATGAATTAATAGAAAATTTTTTGAAATTAGAAAAAATTGATAAGATATATTTGTATCGATTAATTAATAAAATTGAGATTGATAAAGACAAAAATATTTACATATATTTTAATTTTTCAAAACTAAATTCTATTAATGAAAATCTAGATGAATTTATCAAAATTGAAGAATTAATTAATGAAAATCAAAAATGCAAAGTCGTGTAATATAAACAGTTACAAGACTTTGCAAAACGGTTGGAAGTTTTTAAAATCCACACCATTGATATTTGCTTTCCAACCATTTGGAAAGGATATTTTTGAATAATTATTGGCTATTTTTTTTGCACTTTCATATTCTTTTGTGTTACTTTTTATTGCTCCTGTTACTAAATCTACTCCATCTGGGTTTACCATTGGAACTACATATATTGAAACTTGATTAAATATATTTCTTGCACTTTGTCCATATATATTAAAGTTATTTACAACTGATTTGCAAAAATTCTCTACAAATTTCATCATTAATAATGATGTAATCCACTCACTTGCATGTATTCCACCTGAATACATAACTTCTTTATTCCCATTTCCTATTTTTACATACGGGATATCTTTTCCCAATACGCTTTTCCCCATATTTCCAATATTCAAAAATGAATATCTTTTTCTTAAAGCTTTAATATTTGTTTGCATTAGCTCATATGTATAATTTAAATTTGTCGGCACAATATCTTTTGTATTTACTCGTCTTAACATTCTCATATATAACCACCTAATTATATATATTAAGAAAATAGAATTTTTGTTACTAATGAAACAGTAAAGTCTCGTAAGGTACTGATATTTCAGCACTTACAAGACTTTTCAACTTTGGTGTGCTTGAAGGGAATCGAACCCCCGACCTCTCCCTTAGGAGGGGAGCGCTCTATCCAACTGAGCTACAAACACATATATTTTTATTTTACACCATTAATTGTGTTTTGGCAAGGTATAACATTTACTTTTTATGTGTTTTTGTGCTATAATTTTATAGGTGATTTTATGCAAAAAATGTTAAGTTATATGAGAAAAGCAATCGAAAATTATAATATGATAAATGAAGGAGATAAAATTGCTGTTGGTCTTTCTGGCGGAAAAGACTCTATTACCTTACTTATGGGTTTAAAGGCTTTGCAAAGATTCTATCCTAAGAAGTTCGAAGTAGTTGCAATAAGTGTTAATCCTGGATTTGAATTTTTTAATTCAGAATTTTTGAAAAGTGTTTGTGATAAAATCGGTGTAGAGTTTATTGAGGAAAAAAGCTATATAAAAGAAATTGTTTTTGATATAAGGAAGGAAAAAAATCCTTGTTCTTTATGTGCCAACTTGCGTAGAGGAATTTTAAATTCTTCTGCAATCGCTCATGGTTGTAACAAAATTGCTTTGGGGCATAATGAAGATGATGTTTTAGAAACATTTTTTTTGAATCTTTTATATGCTGGAAATTTGTCAACTTTTGCTCCAATTAGCTATATGGATAGGTCTAAAATAACTTTAATTAGACCTATGGTTTACATACCTGAAAAAGAAGTACGTAAATTTGTTAGGAGGCAAGGAATAGAAGTAATGCCTAAAGTATGCCCTATGGATGGGGTTTCTAAAAGGGAATCTATAAAAGAGTTAATCTATAAATTAGTTATAGAAATTCCAACCGTTAGAGCAAATATTATGGGTGCTATTAGAAGATCTAATATTAACGGTTGGAAAGAATTTTAAATTATTATTTTTACTGTAAACAAATCACCTTCTATTTTTATTTGCATTTTTCCTCCTTGCAAATTCACCAAATCTTTAGCTATTGAAAGACCGCAATCCATTGCCACCACTTGTTCTAGATTTATCTCCTCTAACAAATCGTTCCATTAGCTCTTCTGGTGTTATGTTTAACTCTTCTTTTGATATGTTTTTCATTGTAAATACTATTTTATCATTTTGCTCAACATTTACATATATTCTTGTCCCTTCTAAAGAATGTTTATATGCATTATTGTATATATTTTCTAATACTCTCCACATTTTTTTGCTATCTAATTGTGCAAAGATCCCCTCTTTTTCTATTTTGCTAATCAATTTTAAATCTTTACTCTCATACTTTTCTGCAAATTCTCCATTTGCTTGTAATATCATTTCTGCGAAATTCAATTTTTGTAAATTTACCGTTTCATTTCCAGAGCTTATTTTAGATGCTTCTATTAAATCTTCTGTTAAATTTTTTAATTTTTTTGATTTATTTTCTAGAATCTCTATATATTTTTGCGCATTTTCATTTTCTATATTTTCTTTTTTTAGAAGATTAGCATAATTTATTATTGAAGTAAGTGGAGTTTTTAAGTCATGTGATACATTTGTTATTAAGTCTGTTTTTAATCTTTCTGATTTAACCTTTTCATTTACTGCATTTTCTATGCCTTTTTTTATATTGTTTATGTCTTGGACCATATTTTTTAGGTATTTATTGTCTGTTTTTATTTCTGATTGATATTCTCCTGACACTATATTTCTTATTTTCTTTTCTATTTTATTATATTCTGAGACATTTTTTAAGAAAATAATTACTATTGCCACATATATCAAAATCACCAATGCTTTAATTTTAACATCATATATTACAATACCATAGTGTAATGTAGTTGCTGAAATTATTCCCATAGCTATTATTGTTACTACCACCACTATTATTATTAATTTATAATTTTCTTTTATTTTTTCTATAAAATTGGTTACTACTTTTTCATTTTGTGCTTTAGCTTGCTTTATATTTTTTACACTATTAAAAAATATTTCTGCTAAAATAGCATATAAAATAAGGTAAATTAATTCTATACTAATTTTTTCAAATATTGCTTCCATTCCTAATATCGTTAGTATTTTAACATCAAAGAAATCCGTGTAAATACCGCTTTTTATTGCTTTATATAAAAGTACTATAGATAATATTGAAAATATAACTACTCCGATTATATTTATCTTTACATTATGATTTGCTTTATAATAATTTTGTTGTATTGTTTTCATATAGCCATTATTATCTAAATTTACTTTTACATATATATCCAATACTTCAAATCTGGATTGGTCTGCTTTAAATCCATATTTCTGCAACACATCTATATTTGTATCTGGTACAGAATTTAAACTACAAATATAATATTGTAAACTTTCTTTAAATTCTGATTTTATATGTTCTTTATCCTGTATTACTGTTTTTAAATTGCTAAGTATAATATGTTTTCCCGTGTTTGTTGTAATATCTGCTATGTACTCTATATTTGAATTTTCTCTATTTATGTATTCAAGTCCTGGGTAGCTTTCTAGCTCATCATTCCATATGCTCCAGTAAATAGCATCTTCCAAAGTTTCTATTTCATGCGTTATTGCACTTTTATATGATTCTGTTTGTAAAAAATTTGCTTTAGCAATTTCAGCCCAAGAAAATCGTCTTACATTTGAATATATATTGTTTCCTAAAATCCATAATATTATTACCGATATGAATAATAATAGTCTCGCTATATTTATTTTTGACTTTTTTCTGCTTTTTTTCATGCTTTATTTTCCCTTTCCTAAGATATAATAATATTTTTATATATTTTCTATCTTGTACCCTAGTCCCCACACAGCTTTTAGATATTTTGGTTCTTTAGGATTTATTTCTATTTTATCTCTTATATGGCTTATATGCACTACTACTTTTTTTTCATATCCGTCAAATGGCTCTTTCCAAACATTTTCATATATTTGCTTTATTGAAAATACTTGTCCTTTATTGCTTGCCAAAAAAAGTAATAATTTATATTCTATAGATGTAAGCTTTATTTTTTCTCCATCAACCATTACTTCTTTTGTTTTATCATTAATTTCTAGTCCGTCTATTATTATGTTATCATTTTCTATAAGATTTCCAAGTTTAGTATATCTTCTTATATTTGACTTAACTCTTGCTATTAATTCTAGCGGTTCAAATGGCTTAGTAATATAGTCATCCGCTCCTGCATTTAACCCGATTATTTTATCTATACTTTGTGACTTTGCAGATATAAATATTATTGGAACTGAATTTGTTTTTCTTATTTCTCGTGCCACTGCAATTCCATCTATTTTTGGCATCATTATATCTAACAATACTAAATGTATATCTTTTTTCTTTAAGATTTCAATAGCTTTTTCTCCATCATAACATTCAAATACATTGTATCCCTCTTCTTCTAGATAAATTTTAATTGAGTCCGCTATTTCCTTATCATCATCCACTACTAATATATTATACATCCATTTTCACCTCATATATATTGCATGCATTCATTCTTTGCACATATTCAATTTTTCCGTTTATTGTTGACTTTATTTTTTCTTCGTTTACCCCATTATTACAAATTAAAATGAAGTTACTTTCTGTTTTTTCTATTTTATCATAATTTTCAACATCTATTATAATTGATTTATCCACTAATGTGAATAAATATAGGTCATCTAGTATTCTATTTTCCTTTGTATTAAAAACATAAATTATTGGCAAGTTTTTTTCTGCTATTTTTTCTGCTATATTATTATATTGTGAATATATATATTCTATTTTTGTATTTTTCACAAATGGACTGTATATTATTGTGAAAAATATTATTGATATTATAAATAATGTATGTTTGCAACTTGCACGTTTTCTTACAAATTCTCTTAAACAATATACTATTGCAATTATCATTGATGAATATATTGGAATTATATATCTTGTTTCAATATACGGAGCTTTTAATACTATTGTTAATAAATAAATCAAAATTGGAGTTACTAGTAAAACCATTTCTCCATTCATTTTAATATCACTCTTTTTAGGTTTTATTGCTATAATTCCTGTTAAAATTATTATAAATGACAATAACCCATTAAAGAATTCTTGATTTACCTTTTTGCAGTATCCTGCTATATTTTTTATTACATCCACTTCTACAGTTACCCCTCTGTAGCTGGAAAATATATGTGATATTGCATATGGAAATATGAGTATATAAATAACTGATGATATAAATATTCCAATATTATATATCATCAGGTTTTTGTAATTCTTTTGCTTTATGCATTTTACTGTATATATTAAATATAATACAAATGCGTAAATAAAAAAGTAGTAATGTGTTAGCCCTCCCAAAATCATAAATGTAGAAATCAAAAATATATTTATTGGTCTTATTTTTTCTTTATTATATATTTTCATATGTAGGAATGTAATTATTAATATATTTAAATTACATAGTTCATACATTCTTATATATAATGTACTATTTAAGCTAATTAGTGTAAGTCCATTAATTAATGTTGTCAATACTGCATATATTTTATTTTTAAATAATTCTTTTGATATTAGATATACCATTATACTTGATATTATAAATATTGTTATATTTAATAAAATTCCAGTCCATTTTGTAAATTTGTTTATTGTAAAAGTTGCAGATATTCTTAATAGTAAATAATACAGTGGAGGATGTACATCATTTTTTTGATTTTCATATACAGGTTTTATATTATAAATTTCATTGTTGTTAACTTCTAAATAATCTTCAAAATATTCTTTATTATGCCATTTATTTAAAAAATCCTCATTATCTGCAATATTTAGTTTATTATAATTCATTAGGCCATATGAGTACATTTCATCCATATGAAAGTATTGTTTTTGATACCCAAAATAAATTCTAATTAATATCTGAACTAATATAATTATTATTAAAATGATTGTTGTCTTTTTTCTCATCTTTATTCTCCCAATATTTTTCTCCATTTATCTCATCAATTAAATATAGTGGTCTATTTTTTGTTTGATTAAATGTTCTTCCTATATATTCACCTAATATTCCAATTAATGCAAATTGTATGCCCATAAAGAAGAGTATTAATGAAATAATTATTTGATATGGTTCTATTGTTTGTTTAATAATAACATATATTAGATTAATTAGCCAAGATGCAAATGTAATAAATGATATATATATTGGCCATCTTAATGGTGAAATAGAAAGTGATGTTATTCCATCTATTGCTAGGTCTATTAATTTTTTATAATTCCATTTTGTTACTCCTGCTATTCTTTTGTCCCTATCAAAATATATTGCCTTTTTGTTATATCCTATCCAACTAAAAATACTTTTTGAGCATCTTCCTGTTTCTCTTAATTTGCACATTGCTTGTACACATCTTTTATCTAATAATCTAAAGTCTCCTGTATCCTTTTGTATTGGTATTTTAGTAAACTTTTGTAATATTTTATAGTACATAGTTGATGTGAATTTTTTTAGCCATGTTTCTCCATCTCTTGTTTTTCTTGTTGCATACACATCGTCATATCCTTTTTCCCATTCCTGTATCATTTCTGGTATAAGTTCTGGTGGATCTTGCAAATCTGCATCCATTATTATTACTGCATCGCTTTTCCTAGAATAGTCTAATCCTGCTATTATAGCTATTTCCTTTCCGAAGTTTCTTGAAAACGATATATATTCAAATCTATTATCTTTTTTTCTTATTCCTTCTATTATTTTTAAACTATTATCTTTGCTTCCATCATTTATGAACAGTACTTCAATTCTATAATTTGTTAGCTTGTTTATTATAGATGTTAGTCTATTTCTTAAAAATAGAAGTGATTCTTCCTCATTATATATTGGAATTAATATTTTAATTGTTTTCATTTTTCCCCTACCTTTATTTTTTCTATATTAATATTATATTCTTTATATCACTTAAATATTAAATTTAAAGGTTAGAAAAAGTTAAAATTTAGTAAATTTTATTTAAATATTCTCTAATTGGCAAAACAGACCTCATTACGAGATCTGTTTTTTCTATGCCCATGGATTTGCAGATTCTGGATCTTTTATACCTACCATTAATCCTACAATTGTATCACTCCATATTATTTAATTTCTGTAGACCATAGTCCATGTTTGTTGCAATAAGCATATATTTTTGAACCTGGTATATATTTAAATCTACATTCTGCATTTTGTTCTGGATATAGTTTGATTTTGCATATTTTCTCACCGGCAATCATTGCCAACCACTCTATATAATGCTCTTTATCCATTACATGATTTACTTTTACAAATATTTCATCTTCGACTTTTTCATACGTTGGTATATGTTTTTCGGCTACAGCATCCATGCTATTTGGAATGATTTCTTCCATTTTTTCTCCACAGCAAACTATACCACAATTATCGCAACTACAGTCCTTTAAAACTTCGACCATCGCTCCACATTTAGAACATTTTTTTATAATTAATTTTTCCATAATATCTTTCCTCCTACTTTTTTAAGTTATTACAATAATATCATAATCACTATAAAAAATCTAGATATATTATATTATTTATCTTTTATTAATTTGTAAATATCTTTAAGTTGCAAGTGCTAGTTAATTTCTTTTAATTTAGCCGTCATGTCAAAATTATAAATATACTTACCATCAATTTTTTCATAAACTTCTCCAACTTTTGCATTTTTAGGTAAATCTATCTCAAATATAGAACACGGTCCACCATCACCATTTTCTGATATACAAACCGAATTCTCATCCATTACCCAAGCATAGCCATTTCCTTTCCAGCTTTTGTTATCTAAAAAAATCTTTCTTCTCTCATATAAGTTATATTCTTCTAATACTTTGTCATTTTCATTCATACCTTTACCTTCATCCATCATATTTTTTAATGCATTTTTTAAATCTCTAATAAATTCCTTTATGAAACCATTACTATTATTATTGTTTCTTTCAAATATATTTAAGTCCAATATTTCACCTCCTATTTTTCTAATTTACTTTCTCCTGTTGCATAATTAATAATAATTCCATTTTGCACATTATATACATATACATTAAATTGTAATTTTCCATTGTCTTCAATAGAATATGCTTCAATATTTACACCATTTGCTAGTTTATTTTCGCCCTCAAAATATGGAGTAACTCTATATAGGACATGGTTAGTTTGATTTTCTTTCAAATAATTATAAACCTGATCTTCAAATTGTTTCATTCCATTTATATTAAAGCTTTGTGTCCCTGTCATTATGTTTCTTTTATCCACATCTATTCCACCTAATTTCCACGCAATTATATGACATCTATGATATAGATATCCTCCTGGAATAGTGTTTGTGTTATATTTTTGTTGTTTAAATCCTGTTGGTGTAACTGAAGAATAATCATCTTTTTCGTCATCTTCATTAGCCTTTTTCCAACTAGTTTTTATCATTGCCCTTCCGCACTCTGCCATTTTCTAAATCAGAATAATAATCTTTCTGTATACTTATGTCTTGCGCAGTAAATTGAGGCACATTGTTGTTTATTTCAATAAATATTTCTCCACTGTATTTTGGAATGTTTGATATAACGTAAGAAATTTTGTCGTTTTCTATAATATTGCTTGTTTGGTTTTCCTTTCCAATGTTAAAATTTACGCTTACAGCAGTTATTATAATATATAACAATATTATTGCAATACGCTTTAATTTTTTTGTATTTTTATTCATACATTTCACCCATATATTTAATATCATAATATATGATTTTTTTCAATATTTGTATAGCTTGATTTTATTATATTTCGCTCAGCATACCTCACTCCCACATATCCCCTATACACTGCCAAATCAGTTCATTCTGATAAGTTTCTTTTATATTAGTTTTGGAAAATCTAGAAGTACTATTTTTATCTGCTCCATTATTTATTAATAATTTTAAAATCTTCCTATATTGCTCTATGCCAACCTGTACACAGTGATACTTGGAATGGAGACATTTCTCAACCTTTCTCCTTCCTCTTTTATTTTTTCTATAAAAATATCCTATCAAATCGGTATCTTTTATTCATTTTTTTAATTACCCTACTAAAAGTTTATACAAATTTATATCAATTTTAAATATTTTTCAATATTTTGAACATATTTTTTTAGAAAACCTTTTTTATATTTGGTAGCATATGCAAAAAAAAACACTTTTCTATGAAACCTTTATTGTACCCAATTGTAAAAAAGAGACTCGAACTTACGACCTTCGGGTTATGATGGCGAATATTTGTTTTTGTTGTTTGATATTGAATTGTGTTTACTGTTAGTGTTATCAATACTTTTAAAGATTTTCATTTAGTGAATAATTTGGTTAAATTGTACCCTTTTTTGAAAAATTGATCCCCAATTTCTCCCCATTTTTTTACTAATAATTTTTGGAAGTATTTGGATATTTTTTATAATTTGGAGGTTTATTTTATGGAGAATAATTTTAGAGAAAATAAAGAAGATATTTTAAAAGAATGGTTAGATTTTAGAGAAGATACTGAACTTGCCTATTTAACAGAAGAAGATAAGAAACATATTATTGATTTTGATACTATTAGTGAACGCATTTTAAAGAATGTTCCTAAGCAAAATCAAAAATATGTTAAAAAACACCTTGAATTACTTGATAGAAATTTCTTGGATTATGTTTGTTATTATAATGAGAAATATTATAGAAATGGATTTGTAGATGGTGTGCAGTTGATTAGTGGATGTTTGAATTCATAAAGAAAAACTAGAAGATTTTTCTTCTAGTTTTCTACATTATCACTTGTACTTATAATATCTAAAATCATTCTATTTTTTATAATTAATACTACTTTCTTTATTACCAATATATACCTCACACAATTTTTTTATTTAATTAATGCTATTATTCCAATAATTAAGCTTGCTACTCCAACAACAAATCCTAGCAATGTAAATACAACATTGAAAATAACTAATCCTTCAATTTTTTTACCTTTTCTTAAGTTAACAATTTCATTATGTATTCTATCTATTTTATTATTAGAATTATTTTTCAAATTTTTTATATAAATTTCGTTTGATTCTGTTAATAGTAATTTATCATTTTTATATTTTTCTTTTATTTCTTTGTGCATAGCCACTATATGCTCGTTAATGTTCTTCTTCGATTTTTCTTTATATTGTTCTAAATCTTTCAGTGATATTTTCCTATTATAACTTATTTGTATATTTTCAAATAAGCTCTGTAAATTGCTTAAAGTTTGATTTATAAGTGTTTCTATTAATTTATATAATTCTTTTATTCCTATCCCACTATTTATTAGTCCTTTTTCTTGTAGTTCTTCATATTTTAATTTACTTTGCTGTTTCCATTGAACATATAAAGTTTTATATAAATCATCATATTTCGTTTCAAGTTCTTTTCTAAAATTTTGTTGCATCTTACTCTCCTTTTTCGGTATTATATCACGTTTATTAAAAAAAATATACTTGTAAAATAAGAAACACCTTTAGCCTATACCTCCTAAAAGTGTTTCTTATTTTATTCTTCATTTAAATACTTAATCATAGGTTCTACATCAAGAGCTAATAGTGGTTTTCCTACAAGTTCATTGCTATGCTTTATATAATTCATATAATATGTTTTAGATTGATTATTCATAAATTTTATTTCATCTGGGCTCCTTGAATCTTTTTTCATTGTAAATGCTTTTACCAATATATTTTTCATTTTTTCTTGATCTATATTATTACCATCAATTATAAAATCATTAGCTTTTATGGTATTTGAAGATTCTTTTCCTTTAATTACAAATTGTGTTTCTTCATCTACTTTTATTTCATTTAATATTTTTGTTAAATCGGAGTTTTCCATTTTTAATATATTTTCATTACTTATTATAATTTTAATTACATTAATAAATTTTTTTGTAAATAAACTAATATTTATTTCACTATCATCTAAATTATACAATATTTTACTTGAATAATCTAATAAATCAATAAAATCTGAATTATTACTAATATTCTTTATTTTCTCTATATCACCTTTCTCATCTCCATCAATTTTTACTTGAGAAATATAGCTACGTTCATATATTAAATCTTCAAAAAATTTTCTATATGATAAAAATACTCTATATGATTCATTTAAGTTCATATAGTAATAATTACCATTCTTTTCAAAGCTATTTAACCATTCAAAAATAAAATTACTTATTAACTTTATATCACTTGTATAAATAAGGTCAATATCAATATTAATACAAGTATCTGGAAATAACCTAAATAGCTTTACTTTTTCATTTTTTTGTTTTAAATTCTGTAATTGGATTACCGCATAATCAACATTATGAGATAAAATTATTACATTTTCAATTTTATCTTTATAACTAAATTGTAAATAATCTTCAATTATAGTTTGTAAACTAAAAAAGATATTCCAATCATTACTATTAACAGGATCATCTAAAATGATAGTAATTTTTTCATTATCTTTTAACTTTTTCAACTCATTTTCTAGATTTGAAAAAAATACAATCAATGCAAGAATATTTTTTTCTCCTGTACTTATTTCATTTATTTTTCTTCTATTATTAAATTTTATTTCTAGCATTGCATTTGCTTCTTGAGCAGAAGACATAGTTGATCTAACATTTTCAATAGAATATTTGGTATTGAATATTTTCTGGTAGAATTGTAAATATGTTTGAACTTTTTCTATTTCCTGTTGTTGAATAATATTAATCCTTTCTTTTAAATCATTTTCTATCCTTGTTAGATTATTTAAAAATATTTCTTTTTTTACTTGTCTAATAATATCTATATTTGTATATAGTAATTTTAATGTTTCATTAAAATTAAATTTTGTTTCTTCTTTCTTTTTATCCTCTTGTTCAACTTTTTCAAATATTTCTTTCACACCATCATAATACTCTAATAAAACTTTTATTTTTTCAATTATTTGGTCATCAAAAATTTTCTTTGTATATATTTCATTAATTATTTTTTGAATTTCTTCTATTTTTTTATAAATATCTTCAATTATTAATTTCTCTTTTTTTCTATCAGTTTTCTCATAGAAATTTTTTATTAAATCATACTTTACTTTACTATTTATAATGTCATTAATATATTTTTCTACAATAAGTTTTAAGGAATTTAATAGTTTTATATATTTGTTCTCATAAAGAGCTGTATAATTTTCTTTTACATTACTTTGTATGTCTTCATTATGACAATATAGACAAGTTTTAAATTCTATTTCTTTATGAAATTTATATCCTTCCCTTTGCCAATCTTCTACTTCATTATAATTTACATCTTTTCCTTCTATTAATTTTTGTACAAATTTTTTATTCTCATCGTCTATTGTTTTAATAATCTCATATTTTTTCACTTCAATTTCTAATTCTTTCTTTATTTCTTCCACTTGTAATAGTAAATTTGCACTTAAAACATTTAGTAAATTTTTAATTTTTATTTCAAATTCATTTATGCTCTTATTATATTCTTCTGTCTGATTTTTATTTTTTTCTTTCAAATATTTTATAACTTCTTGTTTTAATAAATCATTATTAATATTTACTTGATAATCATAATTATAATTTTTAGTATATTTATCATTTAAAATGTTTTTAGTAGAAATTGTTATATTTTCTATATCTATTAATTCCTTTATTTTCTCTATTATATTATTTACATCTTCTGGCTTTAAGATATGTTCTATAAAAGGATCTTTATTTTTCTTATATTCATCATTTTCGCCAAAAATTTCATCAATTTTATTTATTAAAAAATCATTTGTTTTTTTATAGTCGTTGCTTACCGGAATTGAATTAAGTTGATTTTTTCTTCCTCTTATTCTAGTTAAAAAATCTGAATATTTCTTAACATTTTTTCCTATGAATAGTCTATTTAATCCTTTTTTATTTTCTGGGCTTTGCTTACTTCCATCCATCTCAGTTACATAGACATTATTATTGATAAAATCTTCATTAAAAACTTTATAAACAATATTATCAATTTTTTTATCATAATATACTCTACTAAAAGTAGTTTTTCCTGTTCCATTTGGTCCATATATAAATGTATATAAACTATTGGTTTCAAATTTTATTTCATTTTTAGATTCTTTATTATAAAACTTATACTCCATATTATTTCTCCATTTTAAATTATTTATATTTATTATAATATATTTATTTTGAAAAATTTGTCGAAACTTGTCTTTTATTATCAAAAAAGCAAAATAATTCTGTAATAATAAATTACGATTATTTTGCTTTTCTTACGTATTATTTAACTTTATATAATTCCTTAACTTCTTCTATAGTAATATTAAATCCTATTGATTTATATCTTGGTATTAACTTTTGATAAATATCTTCAATTATTTTTGCTTTTACCTCTTTTGTTCCATTATGAAATGCTCTATGACAAGTTGGACACAATGACACTATATTTTCAACACAGTCAACATTTATACTGTATTTAGCCCATATTAATTGTTGATATTTTACTGGTACCAAATGATGAGCTTCCATGAAGTTTTTATGACTTTTAGCAGATATGAAAGTTTCGTGATTTGGATTATGTTCGCAACAGTAATAAGCTTTTTGAATAGCAATTTTTCCCAACAACGGATTTCTTTTATACTTTTTGCTAATCTTTTTATCATCATCTAGTATTACTGGAGCTATCTTATATGCACCTTCTGCAACATCAGAATTGACATTGTTTTCATCAATTTTATCAATTTTTTCTATGTAGTTATCATCTTTTTCTTCATCAGATTCCTCAGATTCAATAACTTCTTCCTTGATATTCTCAATAGTTGTTTCAACTTCAATTATTTCTGGTTCATCAATTAAATTTATATCAAAATCTTGTACATTATATAAAAAATATGAATAATCTACATCCCTATAAAGAATTTCATTTAATTCTTCTATATCATATTTAAGCATAAAATTATTATAAAAATAATTATCAAATGTTGGGTTTATCGATATGGTATCAGTTGTTATATTAAATAAATTTGTATTATTTTTAATTAAAGCCATAATTCTACTATAATCTTTATAATGCTCTACATGTTCTGATATTGGTGAATTTGTTCTTATATATTCGACAGCAGACTCCCATTGACTATATTCTTTACAAGTCATTATATATGTATATAGATGATCTATTGATACTTCTTTAATATCATGTTGTAATTGTAATTCTTTTAATACTTTATAAATAAATATAACTGGTAAAATATGATAGTCTTCATTATTGTCTGCAGTATCTATAATTGCATGAATTTTTATCTTTAAAATTTGTTCAGTTAATACTTCATGGAATTTTTCTGGACTTAATATAGGATTAATACTTTTTAATTTATCCCACACAGCTGTAGTTTTTTCTTTATTATATAATTGACCTCTTTTATAAAAAGGTGTTTTAGTTACAAATCCAAAAAATTGTGGTATAACAAGTGTTCTATGTCTATCTGTTTCTACATCAAACTCAGTATGATGATCTTTCCAATATTGTTCTATATCAGCATGCTCTCTATCAGGAATTTTATCAAACATATTAGTTGCATTAATAATTTGCTCTAAGTTACTTGTTTGCTGTTTTGTAAATACCCATACTGATTTTTCATCTAATGATTTTAAGTATTCTTCTGCACTAATCATTTTCTAATATCCTCCTTATCATTGTTCCCAGAAAATATGATAATTTAGGTGGTACAGCATTCCCTATCTGTTTACATATGCTTGATTTTGTACCAACAAATTCAAAGTCATCAGGAAAACTTTGTATTCTTGCTGCTTCCCTTGGAGTAATAGTTCTGTTTTCAAATGGATGGATAAATCTTCCTCCAGAAGGAGTATCAAATCTTGTAGTTATTGTTGGAGCTATATTATCAGGATCTAGCCTTCCATATGATCCACTATGTACAGTTTTTATTTCTTCATCTAATACTGTGAAATTTTCATTTATGCCTACTTTTTCCATTCTTCTAACAGCAACAGAATTATGTTTTGTCATTATATGATTATATGTTTTTCCTGAGTTTGAACTTAAAAATTTCTGATAATTATTTTCTGGTTTTTTTGTATTTATATTACCATCTTCTGTTGGTTTTGGCAAATTAGAAATAGCTTGCCAAACTGTAACATTATCAAAAAAATGCTTATCTTTTTCTTTTATACACTCTTTTGTTTTGCTTATTTCTTCATCTAAGTTAAAATCTATCATTGAACCAATAATTATTGTTCTTTCTCTATTTTGAGGAATTCCAAATTCTCTCGCTTTCATTACTTTATATTGAATTTTATATGGTTTACCTTCAAAATTTTCTGGATCTTCAAATATCTTTTTTATTTCATTGAATACTTGTCCATTTTTCATAGTAAGTATTCCTTTTACATTTTCAATAATAAATATTTTAGGTCTTACTATTTTTACAACATTAAAATAATGTTTAAATAAATAATTTCTAGGATCATCAATAAATCCTTTTCTTATTCTAGCTCCTGCCATTGAAAATCCTTGACATGGAGGTCCTCCTATAATAATTGTTGCATCATCTTTTTTAAAAATATTATTATTATCCACATTCTTTATATCATCTGCTATCATTTTTGTCTTTGGATGATTTACCTCATAAGATTTTGCTATACTTTTATCAAATTCAACTGCTGAAATTATGTTGTAACCTGCTTTTTCAAATCCACATGAAAATCCTCCACATCCAGCAAATAAATCTATTACTCTAATCATTTTTCCCCCCACTAACTCTGTATTTTAAAGCGAAATTCTTGCAATATGTTATTTCTTTGTTGCTTAATTTATATGCTTTACCTATACAATCATCTATTTCATCAATTATGTCTTTACACAACTTATGTTTGTATTCATAATTTGTTTGTCTTGATCCTATATATTTTTTTGTTTTTTCAAGTTTATTTTCTAACTTTTTGTATAATTTTTCATACATTTTATTATCTTTTAATTCTTTTGGCAATATAAAATGTTTTAATTCCTTCGTAGTAATATGCCAACAATCTGATATTATAGTCCAGTATACCCAAAACAAACTAGAATTTAATAAGCATAATATAAAATAATAATTTTCATTTTCGTATTTAAATTCTTTATATTCATTACTTCCCGGATTAAAAGTAAAAGCTTTAATCCAAAATGTTGCTCTCATATTTATATATATTTCATTTCCATTTTGATTTTGAAAATCATATAGATTATTTTTTTCTTCAGTATAAACTTTTTTGTATATATCTTCTTCAATCTTGTTTCCTATCTTTGGAATATAATTCATTATATCATATTTTTCTATTTTATTAATTTCTCTTCCATTTAATAATTCTTTTCTTTCTTCCTTATACCAATGTTTATAATTTGATGAATATATTTCTTTATTTGCATTACCTAGTCTAAAAATTAAAATTGTTAATTTTTGATGTACACCAGTAAACAGGCAATCAGGTCTATCGGCAAAATTTAGTAAAAATTGTTTTTCCGAATTATCATAAATAAATTCTCTAATTTTATTCATTCTTGGAGTTGAAACATATGATAAAGGAATAATATATCCTAAAACTGTATTTTCGTTACTCATATCTATACTATTCTTTAAAACATCTGCATAAATATTTCCAAAATTGTTTTCTAATTTACATTTATTTTCTTTTTGATACTTTCCATATTCTACATATGGAGGATTTCCAACTATAATATCAAATTTCATCTTGATTTTTTCATATTTTTGTATATAATCAATTGTAAAAAATCTCTTATTTATTATCTCCGCTAATTTACTATATGATTCTTTTCTTTGTAAATTATTTATCAACTTAAAAAATATTCTTAGTTTGCATATATCTATTGATTCATTATCTATATCATTTCCATAAATAGTTTCTGCAATTTTTAAAACAATTTCATCTGTTAATTGTTCATTTTTTAAAATTTCTAATTTTACATTTATAGAATTTATTAAAAACTCTCCTGTTCCACATGTAGGGTCAAAAATTGTGTATCTATATAATATATTATTCTTTTCTTTTTTATTTAAATTTCTAAAAATTTCTATACAATCTTCATCATTATGAGTTTGATTTATATTTTTATCTACTTTCATAAGAAATGAATTACATACAATATATCTTGTAACATCATCTGGTGTATAATATACACCGTTTTTTTTCTGTTTTTTACTTTTTTCATTTAATTTAAACAAACTTGATTGAAAATTCTCATCCGTTATATACCTTATATCCTCTTTGTTAATAGATGTATCAAAATCATATTTCTTATAATTTTTATCTAGTAGTATTTTTAAAGCATTATAAATCTCATTTATATATTTTTCTGACTGAGATAATTTATTAACAGTTATATTTTTTACTTTTTGTTTTACACTAGTCATAAACATTTCCTCCAATTAATTGTATATCTATTTTTTTTCCCACTTTATTTCATAGCCCAAAATATCTGCGATTTTTTTAACCTCAGAATATCTAATAGTCTCTTTAGTAAGTTTATTAGATAAATTTTGTAATGCTACTTTACTTTTTCTGTCGCTTAATCTATTGGCAACTTCTCCCATTTGCCAACCACTAAAAGCAATATAACCTTTTATTTCATCCCTTATAACATGTTTATTTTCTTTTTCCCCCATTTTTTCCCCCTACGTTTGGTCTTTTATAATTTTATATCATATAATGTAAAACTTTGCAATATCTTATATTAAATATATCTTAAAATAATACAAATATATTATTTAGTATAATATTATATAATTTTATCAATTATATTTATAAAATTTTCTAATATATTTCCTTTTCTTTCACTTTGTTTTAATTTTAGAAGAGCCTCTTGTATAGTATCGTTATTAATATGCTTTATAATATTATCCAGATTTTTTCTTTCTTTTTTTCTTGTAATAAATTTAAGAGCTATTCTTATAAAATCTTTTTCATTGGATGTATATTGATTCCACAAAATAACTTTTTCTATTTTTTTATACTCAAAATCAAAAGTCTTAAGCTCAACTTTATTTATAAATTCGTTTGCCAAAATAACATCTAAACTAGATATCTCTTTAACTGTTATAATCTTTTCTATTTTTTCTTCCTTCTTTTCACAAATATTGTAATTTTCTTCCTGCTCTTTACTTTCCCAATTTTTAATATAAACAATATTTGCTTTTCCCACTTCTATCCATTTTTCTTTAATTAAATCTACTTTAATTAATTCTTTATAAATTACTGTTATTGTATTTTTAGTAATATCTAACTTTTGCATTAAATAACTTCTAGTATTTTCTAAATATTTGTTTCCATCTTCGTCGACTTGAACATTAATATTTTCATCTAGCATATTTTTTAAAATGCAGTATAAAATTTTTGAATTTAATTTTAGATTTCTATATTTTTGATCTTCAAATAGAAATTTATCTAGTTTGTAAAAATCTTTCAATTTCTCGCCTCCCAACTTATGTGACTTTAGTCACTCGATCAAACAAAATACATTTGTACATACAAATGGGAATCTTGCTTAAGAATTCCCCTCGTGAAACTTTTACAAAAGCAAGACTCCCTCTTTTTATTTTTAAGTATAATTACAATAGCTATTTATAATTTTTTCAATATCATGTGGTGAATCACTTTCGCATATATACTCTTCTTCTATTATTAATTTATACTTTCTTTTTATATCACTTTTACTGTCTAACCTTTTAACTGTCCATTTATCATTATTTTTATCATAATATTGTTTCATATTTACCTCACTTTCCTAAATTAGCATACAAACTATCCCAATCAAAATTAGAATAATCCCTTTGGTCATAGTTTAAGTAACCTTTCTTTTTTGAAAAATCTTTTTTACTTTCTTCTAATTTATTTTTTTCTTTTTTCTTTTCTTCTGTTCCGTTACCTAACGTTACATTAACGTTATTTTCATTTTTTTGATTTTCTCTAAACCTTTTTTGTCTTTCTCTATTTTGTTCTTTAACAAGTTCATATTTATCAGCACTTTGGTACTTGTCCCAATTTTTAATCTTGTATATATTGTCCTCACAAATTAGCATTTCAAAATGGATTAACTTGTCCAATATATTTTGAATTTTTTTGTTTGATTTGTGCGTAATTGTTGCAAGATTTTCTACTGTCATTGGTGTATTTTCTGACATCATAATCTTTCCACCTTGCATAGATATTCCAGCAATTACTAATAATTGAATCCATATCCTAAAGAACGTGTCCCCATCACGTTCTTTAAGTAATAGTTGCATTTTTGGATTAGCAAATATATTTGTAAACACTTTAATCCATTGCATAAACAATACTCCTTTCCTACTTTCCTACTTTTTTATAGAATTTTCTTCTTTTTCTTTTAAGTATTCATTTAGAGCTTGTACTCTAAATAGTACTCTTCCACCAACTCTAGCACATGGTATTTGTTTTCTTCTTACTAGCTGATTTACAAGCCAATATGATATTCCTAAATACTCTGCTGTTTCTTTCATTGTTAGTGTTGTTCTTTCAACTTTTGGTAGCTCGTTCATAAAATCACCTCCTTATCTATTGGTTTGACTTCTTTTGTTTCACATTGTATAATGTAATCGTACAATTACTAATTATTATTTTAATTGTATTGTTTTGAATTATAAACACAACAATTGGAGATTACTTATTTTTTATTGATTTGTAGGAGTGATTGAATGGAAAACTATTTAAAAATAGCAATTGATACAGATAAATTAGAAGAATATTTTATAACGTACACACAAAAGCCGTACATTTTAAACAATAAAGGAAAAAACTTTTTTCAATTTGAAGCTGGTAAACCTATATCTAAACCATTAGGTTCATTATTTGTAGAATTTATAAATTTGGATTTTAAAAATAAAGATACATTTAAGGATTTTGTTATGAAATATCTATTTATTCCTTTATTACAAGAACTGTTTTCTAATTCATTACCAAAATCAGTTTTTTATGAAAAAAAATATTATAAAGAGCCATCTGATTTACAACTTTTTACTGTGATTTTGTCTACAGATGAAATAGAAGAATACTATAATAGAATTTATAAAAAATTTTTTAACGAATTAAAATCACTTCAAAAGGAATATATAGCAATTGCTAATTTAAATCATAAAAATTATGCTTTAGAAACGTTAGGCTCTGCTGTTACATTGAATAACAAAAATGAAAAATATTATGGTTTAATTAATGGATTATGTTTATCCATAGATAACCTTAAAATAAATTTTGATACTGAAAATACCTTTAATAATAGAAAGTTGGCTGGATTAATACCTTTTTATTTTTCTTCCTCTAAATTTGAAGATATTTTAATCATAATATTAAAAGAATTGGTAACATATAAAAGTTCTTTTAGGATACAAAGGTGTCAAAATTGTGGTAAATACTTTATTCCTAAAACTGCTCATCCAACTTTATTTTGTGATAAAATATATCAAAATAATAGTACATGTAAACAAATCGGATCAGAGTTAAGACATCAAAAAACATTAGAAAAAGATTCTATTTTGCAAGAATATAGAAAGCGCTATCAAAATTTAGCAAGTGAGTCTTCAAAGTCAGATAATCCTATTATAAGACAAATGTATGAAGATTATAAAAGAGAAGGTTCGATTATGAGGAGAAATTATATAAAAAATAAAATTACAGAAGAAAAATTTAAAAAATGGATAAATAAATTTTATATAGAATCTTATTTATAAGCTTTTTGTATGTTATAATTATTTATGATTGGAGGAGTATATGAAACTAGATAAAATAAAGAAAAAAATTATTCCAATTAGACTATTTATTCTTGCTAATATAATATGTCCAATTATAGTATCAAAAATAGAAAATATTAATTACAAAGATGCATTTTTTTCACTTTGGACAAAAATAATTAATTTTGCAAAAAACATTCTTACTTTTTCTGTACCAATATGGGCTATACTTATTATAATAACGATTTTATATATTATTTTAAAAATATACCTAAAATTATCAGATTTAAAAACTGAGGATAACAGCTGGTATAAGGATTACTCAAGCGATACATATAATAACTTGATGTATGAATGGAAATATAACAGAATTGGTAATCAAATAGAGATGAAAGATGTTATTCCAATATGTGAAAAATGTAAAGGAAATGTATTACCTAAAGAATCGGGGTATAATACAATTTTATATTGCCCAAATTGCAACAAATCATATAAGAAACCTAACTCAGAAGAGTATGATAGTGCAAGAGTATATTTTAATAATAAACTTAGAAAAATAATACAAGAACACAATAAATTACAAGAATAGATTGTCAGAATGAAGTGAACCCAAATTGTTAGACAAAAAAGTTTAACAAGGAGGGTTCATTTTTTATGAGTAAATATTCAAATGAATTAAAATTAGAAATCGTAAAATATTGCATTGAGGAATTTCATAGCAAATATGATGCTGCTAAAAAATTCAATATTCCAAGTCCAACACCAATAGATAATTGGATTAGAAAGTACAAAGAACATGGTGTTGAAGGACTTATTAAGCAGAATAAATCTTCATACAGTGGAGAATTTAAGCAAAGTGTGATAGAATATATGCATAACAACCATTTATCAGCTACAGAAACAGCTATACATTTTAGATTAGGATCAGTTGATTGAGTATTGAAATGGGAACGTATATATTATGAGGAAGGACCACAAGGACTCTATATAGAGCGACGTGGAAGAAATAAAAATATGAGTTCTAAACCAAAAAAGAAAAAAATATCTAATGAAAATGAAGAAGATTTAATTGAAGAAGTACAACGACTTAGAATGGAGAATGAATACTTAAAAAAATTAAATGCCTTAGTTCAGGAAAGAATCAAGCGAGAGAACAAGAAAAAGTAATTGTTGTCAATGAATTAAGGCATAAATATAGCTTGAGAGAATTATTAAAATTAGCTGAAATGCCAAGAAGTACATTTTATTATCATTTAAAGAATATGCAAAAAGAAGATAAATATAAAGTAGAAAAGGATGAAATACTATCAATATTTCATGAAAATAAAGGACGTTATGGTTATAGAAGAATAACATTAGAAATGAGAAATCGTGGCTATATAATAAACCATAAAACTGTTGCAAGACTAATGAAAATAATGGGATTACAAAGTATTCAAAGACCCAAAAGAAGATATAATTCATATCAAGGAACAATAGGAATAATAGCAGATAATCTATTAAAAAGAGATTTCAAGGCTAATAAACCAAATGAAAAATGGGCTACAGATGTAACCGAATTTAAAGTTAATAATGATAAACTTTATCTATCTCCAATAGTAGATTTATTTAATGGCGAAGTAATAAGCTTTAATTTATCTAGACATCCAGCCTTTAATCAAGTAGTAGATATGTTAGAAAAAGCATTTATGAAAATACCCAATAATACTAATTTAATATTACATTCTGATCAGGGATGGCAATATCAAATGAAGCAATATCAATATCTTTTAGAGCAAAAAGGTATTAGGCAAAGTATGTCTAGAAAGGGTAATTGTTTAGATAATGCTTGTGCAGAAAACTTTTTTGGAATATTAAAATCAAAACTTTATTATATAAAAGAAAAAGAATATAAAAATATAGAAGAATTAGAAAAAGATATAATTGAATATATAGAATATTATAATAACAGAAGAATTAAGAGCAAACTAAAAGGAATGTCCCCTGTTCAATACAGAAAACATTCCCTGTTAGTAGCCTAATTTATACTGTCCAACTTTTTGGGTTCAGTACATTTTTAGAACTAATCTATAAATTGTAATTTAAGCTTTTTTCTTTTTTATTCTTAATTATCATTATATCCAAAATTTCTAGTTAATAAAGTTTCCTTCCACCATGATTCTCTTTCTCTAATAACAGTATCATCGATTTTTGCATTATAATTTTCTAAAATAGAATATTGAAAATTCTTCTTTACATATTCAATTCCTTTTTCCTTAATAATTTTCAGCAATTCTTTGTTCCCACCATGCCCATTATTAGCATAATCTTTCCATCTTTGTAATAGCATACCTTTATCACCCGTTGCAGAGCCAACATATAATCTCCCATTGCTCTTATCTGATATTAAATATACTGCTTTTTGATTTTCTAATGCCGCTATCCAATCTCTTTTTCCTCTATTTAAGATAGTTGTTAATTCTTGAAATGTTAATCTAACCTTGTCATAACCTGGAAAATCATCTCCATCAAACATTGTAGGTAAAATTTGCTGAATTTCCATTTCTTTACCAAGTTTGTCATAATACATTCCTTGAGAGCGCTGTGTTTTATGATATTTTATGATAACTCTACCATAATACTGTTTATATTCTTCTAATTCTTCTCCTTCATAATTTATTCCCTCATAAATATCCCTGTCCTTTGTAACTCTCTTAATAGTCGTTAATAGCCAATTATCATCTGATAATTTTAACAAACATATCGCAATTTGACCTACTTTGAAATATTTTGATTTATTTCTCCAAAATAACCATTCGTTATTTACAACGTCTGGATTTTCTTTATATTTTTCCATTGGATTTTCGTAATGATTCCACTGATTAAATTTAACTTTTACATTTTTTATTTCATTATTACTAAATTTCAATATATCATTCAAATAAATTTTTTTAATTTTCATTCCTCCTATAAATTACTCTTGTTCTAATAAATTACTAAATTGTAATTTATACATTTCTTGTTTCCTTAAGCCATATCTTAAATTCATTATCTAAAGGAATTCCATTATACTTTTTTCTAAAAAAAGATTGAAATTCTAAATATTTATCATAATTATTTATTCTACTCCATGGTGTACCAAAAGAATAATCAACTGCATTTAATATATAATTATCAATCGGAACATGACAATATTCATATATTTTAATAATTAAATCATGGCTTAACATAGACAAATTTTTAAGTGACATATTAATCCATTTTTGGGATTGCCCATAATAAAATATTTGACTACCAAACGATTCTATTAATTCATCACAACAATTCTTATGCCATATATCAAATTCTTCTTGTGTTTTAAAATTACTCTTTAATAATTTATTTATTTCATTATATAATATATTGTAAGCTTCTTTAAAGATTTGAGAATGATTTTCTTTTTTTGAAAATCCTGTAATAGTTCTGCAAACATCTCTATAAGCGCTTTTAATAGATGCACTTATTGGATTATTTATATCTCCGAAAATAATACTTTTATAAAACAAATTATAATCATTTTCGTTAAGTATTGTTTTTTTCATAATAAATCTCCCCTATAAATTACCATTTATTGCTTACATTATATCACACTTTTTATTTTAAAACACACATTTACACAATTTATTGACTTTACACACAAATCTCTATATAATAACTATACAATTATTATCTATATTTTAAATTGTATATAGGAGTAGCTTATGAAAGAATTAGAAATTGCTTTTGATTTAAAAGGTTTTCAAGAATATTTTATAAAATATAAAAAGAAAGAATATAAAGGTGAACTTGCTAAAGGTAAAACTAAATCATATTATATCTTTGAAAAGCAAAAGCCTAGTCCTGAAACTTTAGGCACATTCCTTTTAGCTTTTTTAAATACTAATTTTAGGAAAAAAGAAACCTGTAAAAATTTTATATTTGAATACTTGTATGTTAATTTATTAACTTTAATAAATAATAAAATTCATTTAGAAAGTGAAATACATGGTGATGATATATTGCCTATGGATATAACTAAAGTCTCTTATAATATTATTCTATCTGATGAAGAAATAGATTATTACTTTGATGAAATATATACAAAATATAAAGATAATTTAATTTATTATCAAAAGCTATATACAGCTGTTGCTAATTTTAAATATTTTGATTTTCTTGCTAATGAAATAACTTCTAGAAGTAAAGAAAACAAAATAAAGAAAGCTATGATAAAAGAGTCTAGCAAAACAGAGACCTATAATTCTTCACTTACAAACATATCAACAACTACCTTGTTTTTAAATATTAACTTTAATTTAAGAACATTCTTTACAGATAAAAATAGAAAATTTATTATAGAAAATATTCCATATAGCTTTTCTTCTAAATACTTTTACGACATTTTATTTATAAGTTTTAGAGAATTTGCAAGTATTAAGCAAAAAATAAATATTCAAGTATGTCAAAACTGCAAAAAATATTTTATACCAGCAACTTGTCACGAAACTAAATATTGTGATTCAATATTTGAAGGAAAAAGAACTTGTAAACAAATTGGACCAGAAAAAGCACACAATATGAAAACTAAAGGAGATGACCTTTTACAAAGACATAGATATTTACAACAATACCTTTGTAATAAAGCACATGAAGCTGAAAGCGATCCTAATTTCAACCAAAAATATATAGAGTTATACGAACGTTTTAGAAAAGAAGGTCGTGAAATGAGGCAAAATTATATTAATGGTATTCTATCCAAAAAGAAATATAAGATATGGCTTGATGGATTTAAAATTAAGGAATAAATAAAATTATAGCCACTAATTAAAGTGGCTATTTCTATTTATATATTTATTTCTCTTTCTGCTATTTTATTTGCAAAATATCTATCGTGTGAAACAAATAATATGGTTCCTTTATATTCTTTTAAATTTTCTTCAAGTAATTCTCTTGTTGAAATATCTAAATGATTAGTAGGTTCATCTAGTATTAAGAAATTTGTTTGTTTAATTACTAATTTAGCAATTAAAAGTCTAACTCTTTCTCCTCCAGATAATTCTTTTAATCTTTTAAATACATTTTCCCCATAAAACATATATTTAGCTAAAAAAGTCCTAACTTCTGTTTCACTACCGCCATGATTTTCTAAGAAATATTCTAATATTGTATTAGATTCATTATCAAACTTTATTTCCTGAGGAATATATCCAATTTTTACAGAAGGATTTATTTTTATCTCTCCACTAAAATCATTATCTTTTCCTAAAATAATTTTTATTAATGTTGATTTTCCTGAGCCGTTTTTACCTTTTAATTGTACTTTTTCTCCTCCAAAAACTTCCATATTGAAATTATTAAATATTACATTATCTCCATAATTTTTATTTAAATTTTTAATAACTAAAATGTCTTTTCCTGCTTTACTACAAGAATTTATTTTGATTGGAAGTTTCTTATCTACTCTTTTCTCTAATACTTCTATTTTCTCTAATCTTTTTTCTATTGATTTTGCTCTTTTAAAGAACATTTCATTTCCTGCAAGTCTTCCAAATTCTCTAAGTTTTTTAATAGATTCTTTCATTTTTTCTATCTGCTTTTGTTGAGTTTTATACATTTCAAACTCTGCTAATGTTATTCTCTCATCTTCTTCTAAAAAATATGTGTAATTACCAAAATATATTTTTGTATGTCCATTTTCTAATAATATAGTTTTAGTTGCAACTTTATCTAAAAAATACCTATCATGCGAAATTAAAAGTATTGTCCCTTTATATTCTATTAAAAAATTTTCTAACCATTCAAGTGTTTCTATATCTAAATGATTTGTAGGCTCATCTAAAAGTAATATACTAGGATTTTTTAAAAGAATAGTAGCTAAATTAACTATAGTCTTTTCCCCACCACTTAAGCTGTTATATTCTTTCTTTAAGAAATGACTATCAAATTTAAATCCTGAACAAATCTTTTTGAATTTTTCTTCTAATTGAAATCCACCTAAGGCAATATATTTTTCTTGTAATTTTCCATATTTCTGAAGTACTAATTCTAAATTCTGGTCATCATTTGCCATTTGCAATTCTAATTCTCTTAACCTGTTTTCTATAAGTGCATATTCTTTAAAACTTTCTTTTAGGTATTCTTCCACTATTATATCTTCTTGCTCTTTTTCATATACTTGTTTTAAATAACCTATAGTAGAACCTTTTCTTATATTTACATTTCCGAAAATCTTGTTTTTCTATTCCACTAATTATTTTTAAAATAGTTGACTTTCCAGACCCATTTTCACCTATTAATGAAATTCTTTCTCCTGCCTTAACTTCAAAGTTAACACCATCTAAAACATTTTTCAGACCATAATTCTTTTTTACATTATTTAATTCTATTTCTATCATTCTTTATATCTCCTTACCTTATTATTTTTAAGAATAACGAGATATATTTGCTATAAACTTAACTATTACAACCCTATAGCAATTATCTCGTTGTAATAGTTACACAGCCGAAACCTCTATGTTTGGTTTCCTCCATTAATTTTTGTTTTCTATTCATTATTTTTTCCTCCAATATTATTTTACCTTATATATTTTACCACAATTATGTGAATTTGTGAATATTTTGATTGCATTTGCGATAATTTTTATTGTATTCATTAATTTATTTCAAATAATACTCTACCATATTTATATATTGGTCTTGTGCATTTAAACAAGTGTCTATTAAAAATCCTTTTTCATTTTTATATTCCTTTAATCCTCTGTAATAGAATAATTTATCTTTATCTAAAATAATAAATGGTACTATATTATTTTTTAAACATTCTTTAAATGCAATTATTCTTCCTACTCTTCCATTACCATCTTGGAATGGATGTATTCTTTCAAATCTAAAATGAAATTCTATTATTTCTTTTATAGTTATTTTTTCTAATGAATTATACCATTCCATTAATTTAGCCATATCTTTGGCTACATTTTTAGGAAGAGAAGTTTGTATACTTCCAGCTTCATTAGCTAATTTTTTATATTCTCCAACATTAAACCATTCTTTTCTGCTATCTGATGTTCCTTCTTTTAAAATTTTATGGAATTCTTTTATCATTTCTTCTGTTAATTTTTCTTCAGCTACATCTAACATATAATCAACTAATTTAAAATGATTTGCTGTTTCTAATATATCATCTACACTTGCTACTGTTTGCCCCTCAAACAAAATAGTATTAGTTTCGAAAATATATCTTGTTTGATCTTCCGTTAGTTTACTTCCTTCAATATGATTTGTGTTGTAGGCGAATATAACTTGTGTATTATGATATAAGTTTCCTTTTAGTCCCATTTCTTTTTGCTCTTTTAAGCATTCTAAAATATCTATTTTGGAAATATCAAATTTCTCATCTTCATTTTTTAATAACTCATCAATCGTTATTCCAAATGTTTCTGCTAATCTCTTTATTGATTCTATATTCGGCTCTATCATTCCAGATTCATATTTTGATATTGTTCCTGGCTCTACTTCAAGAATTTCTGCAATATCCTTTTGAGTCATTTTTTTACTTTCTCTATATGCTTTTATTTTTTCTCCTAACATAATAAAATCACTCCTTTTTTCTCATATTAATATTATATCATATTATTTCTAAAAAAGAAAGTGATTATACATTTTTTATTTTATTGTTTCCGAATAAGATATTGCATGCATTATGCTATTTTGAAATTAAAATAGTTGCACTTAAAGTAAATATATTAAAAGAAAAATTATTGCTAATGAATTTGAGAAATAGATTGATATTACAAAGTTAAAGAACTAAAAAACAGGAAGAGATTACTCTTTTCCTATTTTGTTTAATTTATCTTCTGCCAAATTAATGCCTATTGGTGAAATTGTAATTTTATCTTTAGTATAATTAATCTTCTGTTCTGTATGCATTTTTCTTAATTTTTTTCTAAATACAGTAATGTTTGAATATTCTGCTAATCTAAACAATTCAGTTTCACAAATACTGTTTTTATAATATAAAATACATAATATTTTTTCTTCTAAATTAATATGAGTATCTAAAATTTTAAAAATATTTTCTTCAATCCATATTACCATATTTTCTTTTACAATTAACTCTTCTATAATTTTAACTGCATCATCATAATCTATGTTCTTTGAATTTCTAACAAACTCAGCAAGAATCCATTTGGAAATATTAAGTAATACCGTAGCATCCATATAATTAGGATCTACCTCATTTATATGTATCATTCCTCTTTTATTTCTTATTGTGTACATAGCAAATAATTGTCTTGGAATTAGTATTCTAAATGAGATACTCTTTGTGATTTGTGACTGTTCAAATTGTTTTAACCTATTTTCATTTAATATAGCTAGCTTATCCTTTAAATTGGTATATTTTCCCTCTGTCTTTAATTCTATCATTCTTATTGCTACTTCAACAAATCTACCCATTTCATTTCCAAAATATTTCCAGTTTCTTTTCTTGTATTCTCTAATAGCATTGTTATATGCATCCATTAACTTATTAGCGAACTCATCTGGATATTCTGATTTTAAAATATTAAGAGCATTCTTATTCATTGTTGCACAAACTTTCTAAAAGTTCTTTAGCATTGTCTTTTCCTGGTATGCTTAATTCTATTGTCCAGCTTTGTCCCTTACCTTTCATTATAAAATTAGACATATCTCTTTTAAATATAGCAGCAAAATTTTTAGCATCATAGCATTTTTGTTTTTCACATAATTTTTTGATTTCTGAGCCTTGTATTTTTTCATTTTCTCCTTTAGCAAATAAAACAATCAATGCAATATTTTTTGTTTTTTCTGCATTAGTCTTTCCCGGAATCTTTTTTAGTATTGTAACAGTTCCATCTTCACTATCGATAGCATATATACCATTTCTTATATATCTATTTTGCTCTTCTGTTATACACTCTATTCTCTCTTCTTTTTCACTTTTATTAGCTATTGTAGTTTCTTCTTGTTCTATATTCATCATTATGAAATCTTTTAATTCTTGTTTGTTTCTTTCTACAAATTCCTCTGAACCCGAAATTGTAAAACTTCTTTCTTTTAAATTTACTGTTATTGTTGTTTCCATATCTTTCTCCTTTTAGTTAATAATATTAATAATATTAAGCCAATATTATTTTTCCTTTCTCCCATATTGACTTCCAAAAAGAATTATGTTACTATTATTAATGATATGAATAAAATTGCGTGGTATTCTATCAATAATTCAAATATAACATTGGGTGATTTTTCTTTTTTATTATTTATATCACTCTTTGTTTGTTTTGTCAAGGTCTTTTTAAAAAAGACCTTTTTTAATTTGTTTGTTTTTCGTTTTTTCTTTTATTTATCTAGGCTTTAGTGCTCCGAAATTTTTTCTTATAATATAACGTGATGTTTTCCGGATCGTCCGAAACGTTTTTAGTTTTAATTATTATGTTGAATCTCCAAGTATTTCTAGCAATTTTAGTTTTCTGTTTTTTTCGACATTTTTCTTACTTTTACCATACACTTCTCAAAAACTTTCCTAAAAAATCAATTGTCGGTTAGACTTTTGTTTTTTAACTTTGTATAATTAATATATACAATCTTTAACTTGTAATTTCATTGTAGATTGCAAAAATGCTCTCTCCCACACAGGAAGGAGGATAATATGGCAGGGAGTATAGAAAGAAGAGGAAAAGACACTTATAGGTTAGTAGTATCATGTGGCTATAACCTAGATGGTAAACCTGCAAAACACACCAAAACAGTGCATTGCACAAAAAAGGAGGCAGAAGTCGAACTTGCAAAGTTTGTTACTAAAGTACAAAGTAGAATGGTAGCGGATGGAAAATCTATGACCTTTGCAGAATTTACTGAGATTTGGAAAAGAGATTACGGCAGTAAAGAATTAGCACCTACTACATATGCAAGATATTTAGGAATATTAAATACTAGAATTCTTCCTTATTTCAACAAATTCAAGTTAGACAAAATTAAGCCAACAGACATTATGAAATTATACGATATGCTAGAAAATGACACACAAATTAGAAGACTAAAAAATAACAAAGGTGAAAGATTAACGAAACCACTATCCCAAAAAACTATTTTAGAACATCACAGATTACTTCGAGCAATGCTTCATAAAGCGGTTTACTGGCAACTAATTGTAAATAATCCAGCAGAAAGAGTTCAACCACCAAAAGCAAGAAAGCCTAAAAGAAAATATTATGATGATGAGCAATGTAAAATTCTATTAGAGAATTTAGAAACTCAAGAAATCAAATACAAAGTTGCTATTATCATTACAATATTTACAGGAGTTAGACTCGGAGAACTTATGGGACTTGAATGGGATGATATTGATTTTCGAAACGGAATTATTAGCATAAACAAAGCAAGTCAATACTTATCCGAAAAAGGAGTTTTTACTAAAGATCCAAAAACAGAAAGTTCTATCAGAGAAGTAGCAATTCCAGATTTCGTAATTTCTCTGCTTGAGGAATATAAGTTATGGTATGAAGAACAAAAATCCATCTATGGCGAATTATGGACTAATTCTGATAGGTTATTTGTACAAGCTGATGGCAAACCTATGCACCCTTCTACAATTAGCAAATGGTTTGTGAAATATGTTGCACAAATAGGGCTACCTGTAATTAACTTTCACGGATTAAGACACACAAACGCTACACTTTTAATATCACAAAATATTGATGTAGCAGTTGTAGCTGCAAGATTAGGACATGCTCAAATTAGTACAACATTTAATTTCTATGTCCATCCACTTGCTTCTCACAATAGAAGTGCTGGTATAGTCTTGCAGAATTTATTAGTAGATAAAAACTAATATACTTATCAGCTAAAACTCTTGATTTCAATAAGTTCAAAAATTGCTTTTTTTAGATTATAAATGAGGATTGATGCTATTTTATGGGCTTTCTAAAAGTTTCTGTCCCCAAGCTGTCCCCATTTACGTCAAAATTACGTCAGAGACAAAAAAATAAGAGTCTGCAATCTCTTGCGACTCTAGTTAAATCCTTGGTTGCGGGGGATAGACTCGAACTATCGACCTTCGGGTTATGAGAACCAGCGGTCAAATCCCGTTATTTCCATAGAATATTAAAAAGTGCTATTCTGTAAGGTTTCAGAACAACACTCTTTTTATTATTTCTCTTTATTTCCATTGTTTTTCGTTTTGGTTGTGGTCAAAAAAGTGGTCAAATTATGGTAATCGTCTGGTGAGACTTCATCTATATCGTTAGCTTTCTTTTTATCTAAAAAACTAATCGGCCTATATTTTTTGCCTTTTATTTCAATATAACCATTTTCATTTCCTTCATAAATGACTGCTCTACTTATTTCATCGGATGTGTCATCAAAAACATATTCAATAACATACATTCCATGTTTTAAATATATCTTCGCTGATTCGTCCCATAAAAATGAATTTGCTTCTCCTAAATCAGGACAATATACATCAATAAGTTCAAATTCTCTATTATTAATTAATACACTTGTTGATTCACCTTCTAAATTAAAGCTAGGGTCTTTTGTAATTGTTTTTAAACACTCTATTAATGATATATGCTCTCCAACTCTTGGGTAATCTGCTTCGGCAAAATTTTTTATTCTTCTTCTTAGTTCTTCATTCATATTATTTCCTCGCTTTCTAAACTATGGCTTCACTAATTATATTACCGCAATCTTTACACATTATATCTGGATCTTGCTCATCTGCACTTTCATTTAATAATGTTCCTGTTAAATGTATACCTCCACATATTGGGCATACTGCTAATTTATATCCGATAGGAAGTGGTACACATCTACTAAATTTTATAGAATTATGTTTTTTCATTTTTTTACTTCCTCGATTTATCTTAATTATATTATAAACCGATTCGTATATTATGTGAAATACAAAAAAATTATAGAATTATAACCAAAGGTTATAATTCTATTTTCTTATTTGTTTTCTCTTATAAATTTTACTAATTGATTTAATTCTTTAAACTTATTTTTTTATTTATATATATACCATATTCTATCGGTGGAATTTTAAATTCTGTTGTCAACTCTGATATTTCTTTATTATTCAATTCTTTTTCTATATATTCCTTACTTATAAGTCCTATAATTTCATTATCATCCTCAATAGTATCCAACATGGCATTATATGTAATATATTTTGCATTTACTAATTTGTCTTCTTCAATTTCTAGTGCTTTGAGAAAATTATTGGTTGTTGCAGACCCTTTTCTAGGCAAACATATTTGCATACCTATGATATCTTCAATTCCAATTTGCTTGCCTAATAATTTTGAATCATTATTAACTACTAAAATATCTTGAATTTCTCCAACCTTTATAAATTCTATTTTATTATGATTATAGTTATCTGTTTTTTTTGAAATAATAATATCAAGTTTTTCATTTTCTAGTTTGGCTATCATATCAGATAAATCTGGAGCTAACATATTTATTAAATCTGTATCAGATATATTAATTGTAATATTCTCATTAATATTAGAAAATTTAGTTAATATTTTACTAAACATTTTGTACATACTTACATGTACTCCTAAATTTATATTTCTGTTTTTTCCATATTTAACAAAAATACTATTTAGCGTTTCTACCGCTTCTTTTGCTTCTTCATATATTTTTTGACCATCAGAAGTTAATTCTATTCCATGATTAGTTCTATTAAATAATCTTAATTCAAGAGCATTTTCTAAATTTTTAATGTGTTTTGTAACAGCTGGCTGAGAAATATTTAATTTTTCACTTGCCTTTGTTATATTTTTCTCGTTTGCAACAATTGTAAATATTCTATATAATTCTAAGTCTACCATATTTAAATCTCTCTTTCTACTTGTTTTTGGTCTAATAAATATTCTTCTCCTACTTTCATTGTTGTTGCTCTATATGGCATACGTTTCTCAAATTCCTGACAAACTTCATCTGATGTACAATGTGCTAAATAAACTCCTTGTACATTATTATTTTGCATATATGATATTGTTTCTAAAGTACTTTCATCCACATTCTTTAAGTGAAAACCTCCTATAACTGCCAGTATATTTCTTTCACCTGTTATTTTTTTTGCAAATTCAACCGTATTGCATATTCCACTATGTGCACAACCTGATATTACAATTAAACCTTTTGAAGTCTTTATTGCAATCCCTGTGTCATCTATTGCTGCATCATCAGTACCATCTTCTTTTGTCATTGGAAAACTCTTTGTTTCAAAGTCAGTTTTTCTTTCTATTTGACCTAAAAAGAAAATATTTTCTGTTATTTTATATGGTTCTGTAGTTTGTATTAAATCAAACTTTTCTGATAATTCTTCTATCTTTTGATTTAATCCTCCATAATTTCCTGTTCTTTTACTTACTCTATAACAATCGCATCCCGGACAGCATATTAAAGGAATCTTTTTATCTATATGTTTTAAACCATTTCCATGGTCATAATGTCCATGACTTAATACGATTGTATCTAGATCATCTAAATTTACACCTAATTTTTTAGCATTTTTCTTAAATATATCAGTTTGTCCTGCATCTAACAAAATTTTATATCCATCAACTTCAATATATAATGAAAGTCCATGTTCATTTTCTAATTGTGGATTATTTTTTCTATTATCATTTAAAACAACTATTCTAACCATATATTCCTCCTAAAACATATATTACAATTTTAACATATTTTTCTATTTTTGTATATGTTTTAAACCAAAACGCTTTTATTTATAACAGATTTTTCCTAATTATTATGTTATATAATTTAAGTTCTTTTGTCCATTTAAATAGATGAATTTTAAAAAAAATTTAAGAATTTTTCAATTTAGACTTCAAATTTGCCTTCTAGATTACTTTAATAAGTGAGAAAATTATTTTTCATATATCATACTCCCACAAACTCAATTTTCCTTTTGCCTCTATCGGTTCATCAAATACTTCTACATTCTCCAGCTGCCATGCAAATTTTTCAATAAATGTGCTCTATATTTAGTTTGCCAACTTCTAAATTCAAATCTTTTATCTCCTTGCATTATTAGTGTTGCCCAAGGTTGTTTTATTGTTAATACTTTCATATTTTTCTCTCCTTAAGTATTTCTTTAAATAATTCTCTAGTATTATCATATGTAATTGTTTCAATTGCCTCATCAAAATCTAACCATTTTATATCATTCACTTCACATTCCTGTGCTTTTATCTCTCCACCTATACATTTGGCAATAAATAATACTACTTGTTTTAGTTTTCCTTTATCTGTTACATATTCCATTGTATATCTTTTATTAGCATCAATTTCTACGTCTAAATTTGTTTCTTCTTTTACTTCTCTAATTGCAGTTTCAATCTCTGTTTCATTTTTTTCCACATGTCCTTTGGGGAATCCCCAATGTCCTTTTGTTTGCTTGATTAATAGTACTTTATTGTCCTTTATTATAATGCATCCACAAGATTTTTCTCTTTCTTTATTAGTACTTTTACTTATTATCTTATCTAATTCTATTTCTGCTTTTTTCACAAAATAATTATCTGTATAAACTGGTATCCCTATTTTATTAACTTTTTGAATTAATTTTTCTACAGTATCTAATTCCTTGTTTTCTTCTGTTTCTATTTCTATTAAATTATCTCCATTTTTTATATCTTTAATTGCTAATTGAAATCCATCTTTTTCGTATACTACATCATCTTCTTTTATATTCATAATTTCTTTGTACCCTATTGCTTTTAATAATTTCTTAGCATCCTCTATTTCTAGAATATCACAATTAACAGCTTCTTGATTTAATATATTGCCAGACTCATCAAAGTTTTTGATTTTAAATGTTATTAGTTTTGTTCTTCTATTTGACATTTTTCCTATAATATCTCTTACCAATACTGCTTTAGATAGAATATCTCTTGTATTAACCTTGCCTAACTCCACTTCTTCAGGTACGAAATATGTATCATCCATTGAGAATTTATCTATTATTTTGAAGCCTTTTTCCTCTACTATATTATAGAACTCATCTAATTCACATTTAATTTTTAGTGTTATTTCATTACTATGTTTTAAACTCATGTTATTCTCTCCTCTCATTTTCCCAAATTATACCACTCCCTGTGCATAATTCAATAAATTTATTGTTAAAACTTGTCTAACTCAGTCAACTCTCGCCATAATTATGACCAAAGTGTGACATTTTCACTTGAAAACGCAAGAAAAAAGCACCTGCCAAAATCTAGCAAATGCTTCATTTTATTATGTTTTCCGAGTCTAGTATCAAATCATTGGTATCCGGGTTATGAGCGCCGGCAAAGGCACTTTTGAAGATTTATGAAAGTTTAAGCTTTTGTTGGTATTTAGCCATTTATAGAAGATTTAGTTTGCTGAACATTTATGCAATTTTAGGATGTTTTTGGAAGCAATTCTTCCTATGCTGGATGTTATGGATCAATGAAATCTTTGTTTTTATGAGTGTAAACAGTTGGTTCGTAGTCTTTTAACCAACAAAAAGAGATGTCAATTTCAAATTGGCATCTCTTTTTCATTAACTTTAATGATAAACCCTAGCACCTTAGCTACCCCATCTTCATCATTTGAATCCGTAACATAATTAGCTTTTTCTTTTATTTCAGGCAATGAATTTCCCATAGCAACAGAATTTGGAGTTAATTCAAACATTGACAAATCATTTTCTCCATCACCTATTGTAACTATTTCTTCAGGTTTAATTTCAAAATATTCACAAACAGCTTTAACAGCATTTCCTTTAGAAACCTTAACAGGAGCAACATCGCAATAATAATTTCTACTTGGCTTCAAATCAGAATTTTTAAAACGTTTAGACTCATTTGCAACAGCTATTCATACACATTCATTTTTTATATAATCTCTAAAAACCCTCATTTTCTCAAAATCAGTACTTGTAATAACACACTAAACAACTTGCTCCTCTACTGCAACCCTTTCTAATTCTTCATAAGAAACTTCCTTGTCCTTTTCATCTGGATATGCAGCCTCATTCATAACTAAAAGATCCTTATAGTTCAATTTTATTCCATATCCATTCTCTCTTGAATATTTTATTAATTGAAGCACCATTTGAGGATCAATTCTCTCATTATAAATTTCAACTCCATTTTCTTCATCATAGGCAGAAGCGCCATTTGAAGAAACTATATATGGACTTGTGCCAATCTGTTCTTGAAAATCCATAGCCTCTCTACGAGATCTTCCAGAAGTCAAAATTATTTTTACACCATTTTCTACACATTTTTTTATTTCTAATTTTGTCTTTTTAGTAACCTCTCTTTGACTATTTGTTAGTGTTTCATCTATATCAATAAAAACTGCTTTTATCATCTTCAAATCCTTTCATTCCAACTTTTTACTACTTTAAATATTCCTTCACAAATACATTATTCTCTGAAAACTCACCTTTCTTAGCCATTGCAATCAGTTCATCAACCATTTTTTTTGTAATTTTACTACTCTTTTTCTCATAAAATTTCTTTAATGGTTTTTGTAAATCCATCATAACCTTAGTTGCCTTATTAACATTTTGGTCTCTCAATAATTTATTCATTTTCTCAATCTGATTATCATAAATCACTTTACCAATCGCAGTATTTTTTATCTGTTCCAAAGTGTTTTCAGCCGTAATATCTTCAATCTTCAAAACCTTATCTGGCAACTTCCTTCCAATCAATTTTTCAAATTCTTCATCAGTAACGTTTTGAACATCACCAGTATAATATTTTTCGCAAAATTCTTTCTTTACACAAACATCATCTGAATTAATTACTACTTTGTCATTCAAAACAATATTTCTACTTGATTTTCCAACTAAAATCTCATATTCTCCAGCCTCAACTTGCCATCTATCATTTTCAATATCATAATATTCAAAACAATCTCTATCAAGAACTATATGAACATCTTTTTCTTCACCTGGATTTAAATCAACCTTAGCAAAATCTCTCAATTCTTTATCCGGTCTAAATACTACAGAATCAGCTTTCTTAACATATATTTGAGCAATCTCTTTTCCAGCAACATCTCCAACATTTTTTATTTTAAATCTAATGTCTACCTTTTCATTATCAATATTAACTTTCAAATCAAAATATTCAAACTCTGTATAGCTCAAACCAAATCCAAATGGAAATAACACATCTTTTCCAACCTTGTCATAATATTTGTATCCCACATAAACAGACTCTTTATATTCAACAGTTATTTCATTTCCAGGATAATTATTAAAACAAGAAGTATCTTCTAATTTATTAGGATAAGTTTCAGCCAATTTACCATTTGGATTCACATTACCAAGAATGCAATCGACAACAGCTTTTCCACCAGCTTCTCCACCAATGTATCCTGCTAAAATCCCTTTAACTTTATCTTTCCAAGGCATCAATATAGGAGAACCATTTGACAAAACAACAATAACATTTTCATTAACATTACAAATTTCATCAATTAATTTATTTTGATTTTCAGGCATATCTAAAGTTTCTCTATCAACACCTTCAGATTCATAATTCTCTGTAAGGCCTGCAAACACAAGTACAACGTCATTATTCTTAGCAACTTTAATAGCTTCACTTCTCAACTTTTCATCATTTTCAGACTCAATTCTTTCATATCCTTGAGCATATTCAACATCAATTCCATTTTGAACCAAGTTATCATAAGCATTTTCAATCTTATATGGATTAATAGTCGAACTTCCCGCACCTTGATATCTTGGAGTTTTGGCCATATCACCTATAACAGCAATTTTCTTATTTTTTATAGGAAGAATATTATTATCGTTTTTTAATAATACAATTGTCTCTTTAGCAATTTTCTCAGCAATCTCATGATGAACCTTCTGATCATATTCAAAAGAAGTTTCTTTACCAGCTTTATTCCTTTCTAAATATGCTCCTAACTTTTCATCATATGCAAACTGATTACTTCCCTTTCTAGCAATATCAATAATTCTATCAACAGCTTCATTTAACTCTGTTTCAGAAATTTCTCCATTCTTAACAGCCTCAATAATTTCTTTGGCACCATTACCTCTTCCACCAGGCATTTCCAACTCATGAGTAGCTTTCAATCCTTTAACTCTATCATTTTCAGCCCCCCAATCAGAAATAACAATCCCATCAAAATTCCATTCTTTTCTTAAAATATCATTCAATAAATGTTGATTCTCACTACAATATTCGCCATTAGCCTTATTATAAGCACTCATAATAGACCAAGGTTTAGCATTTTTTATAATCATTTCAAAAGCCTTTAAATACACTTCTCTCAAAGCTCTTTCATCAATAACCACATCAATAGTTCTTCTTCTATTCTCTTGATTATTAACAGCAAAATGTTTTACACAAGCTCCAACATTTTCACTTTGAAGTCCATTCACATATTCCATGCCAAGAATTCCTGTTAAATAAGAATCCTCAGAAAAATACTCAAAGTTTCTACCACACAAAGGACTTCTCTTTATATTAATAGCAGGACCTAAAACAATATTAACCTCTTCTTTTCTAGCCTCTTTTCCCAAAGTTTTTCCTAATAAATAAATCAACTCTCTATTCCAAGTATTACCTAAACTAGCAGAAGCAGGAAAACACGTAGAAATCTCACTTTCATTTATACCAAGATTATCAGCCTTAGTTTTTTGAACCCTCAACCCATGAGGTCCATCTGACATAGTAATCTTAGGAATCCCATGCTTTTCAAGTTCAAGGCTATGCCAATAATCATTACCAACACACAAACTTGCCTTCTCTTCCAAAGACATTTTTTCAATTACATCTTTATACTTCATACACTAAATTCCCTTTCAGAAAATACTCTAAAAATAATAAAATACTTATATCACAATTTTTATCAATATTCAATTGACATCGTAAGATATCAGGTGAACTTAGTTAATGATGTGAAACGCAAGGATCATCAGAGATACAACTATCTGGATGGAGCAAATGCTGCTAGTACTGAGGCTGAACGCTCTCGTGCAATTGACTTTTTGCATGCATGTGACTATGCAATCGCAAATTTCGTGAAACTCGATAACGTTACAGCAAAAGACATTGCATTTTTTACTTTTGTATTAACCTATAGATATTTTCCATACGTCCCTTTGATTATATATATAAAATCGTTCATATATATAACCTCATATGCCTTCACACACAAACACATTCAATAAAAAATTTAACAGTTTTGCCAAAAACACTAATAATTAAATAAAAAGTATCAAAAATGGTATGCATAATATTGAGAAGCATATCATATTATGGTACAATAATAATTACTAGTTTTTAATACAAACCACATTGGCAATATTCACACAGATAGAATACTTGCCAATTTTTATAAGAAAAGACTTAATCAAAATATGGAAAGCTTAATACCTCTTCAATCACAAGACAGCTTTCTAATTTAAATATATAAACAAACACAGAAATGAATGGTAATTAAATGAAAAAAGTATTATTAAATCAATTTTTCCTAGACAAAGAAAAAGACATATCAATCAGTATATACAGAAAAAATGAAGACGAACTAACATACATAATTGAAACACCAAATCACAAAACTGGAAACTTAATAACAAATGTTAATTGTAAGTGAAAAATGGTCCAACTTATAATTAAAATTTTTAGATGACATAATAATTCGAATAACCTCTTAACTGATAAAAATAAAAATTTCTTATAAGTGTCAATACTTGATTTATCAATACAGTTTAGTATTGATACGTTAAGAAATTTCTATATAATTAATCGTTAGGTTATGTAACTTAGTGGTCCAAAATTCAATTATAATTTAGATAAAATACCTGAAGAGCAATTGGTTAAAATTTTTAAAGGATTTGACAAAAATATAATTAATATTGGTACTAACAAGCCTATTCATATTGCTAATAAAGAGTTACTAAAACAATGTGCAGAATCTTTTTATGAAAAATTTGGATTTATTACAAGACCTAATGAAGAATTAGGCTCTGGAATGATTTTATACTAAAAGGAGGAAAAATATATGATAGAAATAAAAGAATATGATAATAAATATGCTGACGCAATGTCAAAGATTATTATACAAAATTTATTGGAAGTAAATTCTAAAGATTATGGCTTAGAATTTGTGAGAAAATCTGTTAAAGAATTTACTCCTGAAGAAATTAAAAAGAATTTTTCCAAAAGGACAAAAGTATTTGTAGCATTAGAATATGATAAAGTTATAGGTACTGCGGGTCTTGATAAGTCTTGGTATAATGATGATGGAGAGTATTGGATATTAACTGTATTTGTTGACATGGCTCACCATAAACAAGGCATAGGTAGAATGTTAATTAACGAAATAGAAAAATTCGCTTTAACAATTCCTGCTAAAAAATTAGTAATCCCTGCATCTATTGCTGGATGTGAATTTTATCATAAATTAGGATACGAATATTCTACTGGCAAAAAGGAATTAAACGAAGACCAAATGTATATAATGGAAAAATATCTATAGTTGGAGTGCTTATGATTAGACAAGCTAATAAATTAGATAGTTATTGTATATGTGTCAATGATGTTAAACAAACTTTTATAAAATCGGTATATTGTTTGACCTTTTCAAATATGCTTTCCCTTGTTTTATTAAATCTTCCAAACTAAAGAATTTTAAATAACTATAAAATCTTTCATTATCACTTGGACAATATTCTTCATATCCATATGTTCCCCCACAATCTTCTGGATATGCTCCTGATTTTGCCTCTATACACAATGGATATTCTATTTCTTCATTTATTTCTTTTTCTATTATTATATCATGTACCCAGTTATCTCCATTAAATGTTATATTTGCTGGTATTCGTAATCTTCCCCATGTTGGTGGATGTGATTCTCTTATTGTAACTTTTATTTCATAATATTTTCTCCTTGTTTTTTAATACAAAGTTGGAAGAGATATTTTTTCAGTCAGAGTTACCATCTTCTGGATTTAATTCTATTCTCTCAACCTTTTTGATACTATCATATCTCTAACAATATAGTCATTTTTTCCATAGAATTCTAATCCTCTCTTATTTGGTCCAAATACTTCTATGTTTATTCTAGCACAATTAATCTGTTTAAAATATTCTTCTATTTTATTCAGGAGTTTTTTGCCAGTACCTTTTCCTCTGTCTTCATTTTTTACAATTAATTCTAAAATATTTCCTGTTTTTGCACAATCGTTAGTCAGTTTGTCAATTTCATCATTTTCATTGACAATTCCCATAATTACGCCATTAATGATTCCATTTTCGACAGACACAAATACTTTGCCATTTTGTTCTTTAACTTTCTTCATGTCCATCTCGTATGCTTTTTCCCTATATTGGGGCGACATTATTTGTGTATGCCAATCGTCGATGTCTATTAGATAATTTTGTAGTTCTACTAATAAGTCTTTAATTTGCTCATCATATTTTGGGTCATATTCAACAATCATTTTATTTAACTCCTCTATTTTTTATTATAATATACTTTAAATCACACTTTATATCTGTTTTGCATATAATTAATTTAATTTATAGGTGAAACAAATATGTTTTTTAATGCTGCTAAAGCAAATATAAAAGGTGGGAGAATTTCCAAATATTAATGGAACTTTCACTATTCTTTTCTTTAATAATTTTATTAATATATCCACTTTCTATCTTCTAAATTTTTTTTGCAATTCTTCTTCTTCATCTAAATTTCTTTTTTCTTCATCAATATACTCTAAAAATATTTTATTGTCAAAAGCTCCTTTTTTTTCATTCTTTTCCTTCATAATCTTGTTTACTTCTTCAAGCTTATAACCTTTTAGTTTCATTATTGCGTTTAAAACTTCCATCAAATCCCCTAGCTCTTCTATACTGTTTTCCTCTATAAATTCATTAGCTTCTTCAAGTACTTTTCTATTTAATTCTTTCAAATATTCCGCATCATCTAATATTTTATATTTGCTTTTTCTCCCCTTCATATTATCAATATTTTCTGGAATTTTATCTCTTACTAATTTGTTATATGTATATCTAAAGTTGCTATCTATTATCTCAATTTCTATCCCTATTACACCATATTCTTTTTCTTGTTCATGAGTATAATATTTAAGCATTTCTTCAGTTTTATTATTTATTTCTTTATTATCTTTATCTGGAAATATTATTTTAAACAAATTTTTAAAAGAATCTCCTCTATATAAATTTTTAACTCTAACCAAAATTCTTTCTTGCAATTTAGGTAATTTAAAAAATTCAATTTCATCCCCAACTTTAATCTTCCTTCTTTTTTCGTCATACAATCTAAATTCAATTGTTTTGGTTCCATTCTTCATTCTTTCAAATGGATCCTCTTTTAATTTCATTGTGTGCCTCATTTTTACTCCCTCCTATATTTATTTTTCTTATCATTTTGTCCTTAAATATAAAACTTTCTTTTATTGGTTTATCTAAATTTTCATTTTTTAATACTTCTTTTATCCATTCATGTGCATAAGTCTTTATCATGTGAATTTCTCTTCTTTTAACTTCTGTCTCGTTATTATAATAACTGTTTAAAAAAACATTAATGGAGTTTTCATCAACTCCTCTTTTTTTAGAAATAAACAAAAAACATATCACACTTGCCACATCAAATAAAGAATCTCCATATTTTGCATCATCAAAATCTATAAAGCCAATTTTATCTTTGCAAATAAATATATTATCCTTTGTTAGGTCAAAATGCAAAACAGACTTCCTCTCATTCTCTTTTTTTGAATTATGAATTTCTATTTCTTTAAGATTAAAATTATTATCTCTTGTAATTTCGTGCAATTTTCTTAATTGAATTGCAAGTTTTCTTACAATATTATTTTTGTATTCTATATTTTCTATATTCTCAATTTTTTGCCCATATTGTTCGCCATTTATAAAAGTGTAAACAACTATGTAATTATTTTCTATGTTACAATAATAATCTCCATTTATATTTTTAACTATATTAGGAACAATAAATCCATTTTTTATTAAAAATAAGTGAAGATTAATCATTGATTTTGTATGTTCTTCTTGTTTATATATTTTAGCTATAAATTTATTTTGATTGTCAAAAATAGTATATACATTTCCATCTGTTGAATCATTTCTCTTTTCTATTATACAGTTTTCAATTTTATATTCATGTCTAATTGTATTAAATATATTTTCTTCCATACTCTTCCTCAATTTATTATTTAAAATATCAACGCAAAAACATGTTTTATTGTAAATAATTATATATTGTATTTATCCAAAAAACAAGTGAAATTCTGCAAAACTTGTTTTAAAATTTTGCGCTAATTACTCTAAAATACAAATAAAAAGTTCTAGCTGATTTCTAGAACTCTTAATTTATCTGGTTGCGGGGGCAAGACTCGAACTTGCGACCTTTGGGTTATGAGCCCAACGAGCTGCCAACTGCTCCACCCCGCGATATTTTTACTTACTTACTAAGTATACCCCTATTATCCCCTTTTGTCAATACTTATGAAAAAATTTATCCTTGTTATTATTTTTTTATATTTCTATTTTTTCCTTTATTTCTTCATATTTGGATTCTCCTATACCTTTAACATTCTTTATATCTTCTATATTTTTGAATTCCCCGTTTTCCTCCCTATATTTAATTATTTTTTTTGCAGTTGATGTTCCTATTCCTGGCAACTTTTGTAAATCTTTTTCGTTTGCGAGATTTATATTAATTTTTTCTTTATCATCACTATCACCGATGTTTGTTGTAATATATTCTATATTTTTATCTTCAATATTTGGAATATATATCTTCATACCATCTTTTAAGACATAAGCTAAATTAATTTGAGTTAAATTTGCTTTTGAAGTTGCTCCTCCTGCTGTTTTTATTGCATCTATAATCCTTTTTCCTTCTTCCAGCTCTATAACTCCTGGTTTATTTACTTCACCTGTAATATGAACAACAATTGTTTTTTTCTCTTCTACTATTTTATTCTCTTGCTCTCCAAAATATTCCTCATAATTGTAATTATTATAGTTGTTTTCTTCAATTTTCTTTAGTAGTATTACAACAAATATAGTTAAAGTTACTATTCCAATTATAATAATTATTTTGATATTATTATTTATTTTTTTCAATTAAATCATTCCTTTTTTGTTTAATTTTAGTATTGAATTTTTCAGACACTTAATATATAGTTATATTAGAGGAGTTTATATGAGACGTATAAAAAAAATTATTTGCTTTTTAATAATTATTTTTAATATTTTATCAATTAATAAATTTTGTAACGCTGCAGAAATCAATATATCAGCTCCAGTATGCGTTCTTATGGAATATTCAACCGGTAAAATATTATTTGAAAAGAATTTAAATAAAATGATGTATCCTGCAAGTACCACCAAGCTTATGACCGCAATTTTGGTATTAGAAAAATGCCAACTAACTGATGTTGCCACCGTAAGTAACAGTGCCGTTGATTCTGTACCGGCCGGTTATTCCACTGCATATTTGCAAAAAGGTGAGAAATTAACAATAGAGCAATTATTGCATGTATTATTAATTCCATCTGCTAATGACGCTGCAAATGTGCTTGCAGAACATGTTGGTGGCTCTATAGCAAATTTTGCCAATATGATGAATTCTAAAGCTAAAGAAATAGGTTGTGAAAATACAAATTTCAAAAATCCTAGTGGTATTCATGATGAAAATCATTATTCGACTGCTTATGATCTTTCGCTTATTGCTAAGCATGCTATGCAATTTCAAGCGATAAAAGATATTGTTCAAAAAACTGTATATAACCTACCTAAAACAGATAAATATAATAGTGATAATAGAATTTTTTATAACACAAATCTACTATTATCCCACCATTCACCAGATGATTATTATTATCCATATGCAACTGGATTAAAAACTGGTTATACTAATCCGGCAAAGGATTGCATAATAGCCACTGCCAAAAAAGATGATTTAGAATTAATAGCTGTTATTCTTGGTGCAGAAGATACCAACGGAAGTTTAGTACCTAAATTTTTAGATTGTAAAAAACTTTTTGAATATGGTTTTAGTAATTATTCGTATAAGAATATAAAAAAAGCTAATTCAGTTGTTACAAAAGTTAGTGTATTAGGTGCTACCGAAGATACTAAAAATTTAAATATCTTAGTTAAAAACGATATTAATGTATTTTTGGAAAATAATTTTGATATTAACAATTTAGAACCTAAATTAGAATTAGATACTCCACTTGTTGCTCCAATAAAAGGAGGAAGCACAATTGGAAAAATTACCTATGATATTGATGGAATAATTTATACATCTGAATTAATTGCTGAAACTGATGTTAATATTGTTAACTTTGTTTTAATTATTTTTAGACTTGGTTTAATCTTACTTGTAATATTTATATTTTTTGCAATTTTTAGGAGAAGTTAGAAGCTTAATCTTCTAACTTCTCTATACTATCTTTACCTAAAATGATAGTTATATCTATATTTTCTGAATAATTTCCTGTTGATATATTTCCTATTTTAATGGCATTTTTTATTTCTGATATTGCAGTTTCAGATATTGAATTTCTATTTATTATTGTTGTCCTAGTTGTTTTAGAGGTCTCTCCTGTATTTTTTACTTTGTATCCTGCAGTTTCTATTCTATCTATAATTTTTTCAAATTCATCTTTATCGCCTGTTCCATTTAATACTTCTATTTTTATATTACTTCTTTCTTCACTGCTAATCTGAGAATTTTCCTCATCTATATTGAAAAATAGCTTATTTACTACTTTCTTTGTCTCCTCTTTATCACTACTATATATCCATACAACATTTGCATACTCTGGTACTCCTGGTAAAGCTGCTGTTTTCAAATTGTTTATATCAAATTCCACTGCATATGGTATATAATCTTTTATTGCATTAAAATCCAAGTTTGTTTCTACATATTTTTGTGCAATGTCTAATATACCATTTATTTTTGTTACACTTTTCCAACTTAACATTTTTTTTGCTAAAGCTGTTAAAAATGCTCTTTGTGTCTTCATTCTTCCTATATCTTCTTGTCCATACTCACTTGGGTATGTACTACCATTATTATTATGTCTAAATCTAACAACCTGTTCTGCTTTATCGCCATCTAATAGTTGTTCACCTGCCTCTAAATGTATATGTAAGTCCTGGCTTGAATCATCATAATTCATATCAATTGGGACATTAAAGGTTACGCCGTCTATTTCATCTACTAAAACCTTTAATGCTTCTGTATCAACCATTAGATAATATTTAACATCTATTCCCGTAAGATTGCTCACATATTTCATTACCTTTTGTGGTCCATTTTCTGTTTGATATACAGAATTTATTTTATCCCAAGCAGTTGCACTTGACTTATAATCCCCTATAAATGTATCTCTTGGTATTGACAACATAGCAGCTGATTGATCTTTCGGGTCATATGAAGCTAATATTAAAGTATCTGTCAAATTTTGACTTTTCCCTAAAATTAGGCAATACATTTTGTCTAATGATAAAACCGTATCTTTATCATGCCCTATAGCAGTCATCAATAGTCCTTTTGTTCCTCCTCCATTTTTATAAACCTTATAACCAAAAATCACTCCAATCGCTAGTAATATAAATATTATAATAAGTAAAATCTTCTTACCAATTCCCTTTTTTTTCTTTTTAAATTTTATTTCGTTTATTTCTTTTGTGTTTTTTTCCTTCAAATTTATCACTCTTTCTTTTTGTTCTGATTCTATTTATTAAGTATAGCAAAAAGAAAAACAAATATCAATACAATTTTTTACAAAAAGTATAGACAAATTTTCAAAAATGTTGTATTATGGTAAAAACTGGGAGGTGATATTATATTTTAAAATTAATAGACTATTTTTTTATTATCTTTATTTTTAATCTTTTTATTGTTTTTTACTCAATTTACAATTTCTTCGACATTAATATTTCCCACAATTTGCAAGGTTCTAAATTAAATATTAAAATCAAATAATGGAGGTGATTTTTATTGCACACTTTATTTTCGTTTTATTTTTATCTTCTATTTTCTGTTTGTTTGGTCTAAAAATCTTCTATCCTATTTTTACATCGTCTACAATTATTATTGAATACGGGTTACATCCATTTGACATTTGTATAGAACAACCTTTGATTTGGAAATACATAAAAATTTTATTTGTAATCTCATATATTTTTTCATCCATTATTCTTTCTAATTCATTTTTTTCATTATTTATCCGTCCATTTATAAAAACTTTTTCTAAAAAGATTAAGCATCCCAAACATATATCCTCTGTTAATTCCAACGAACTCTCTCTTTTTATAGGAAAAAATATTTTTACAGATGAGAAAATATTTTTACCTGAAAAAAGTCTTTACCAAAACATTTTAGTAACTGGAACGATAGGTACTGGAAAAACAAGTAGTGCAATGTATCCTTTTACACAACAACTAATTAAATATAAGTCCAATAATTTCGAAAAAAAGATTGGAATGCTTATTTTAGACGTTAAAGGTAATTACTACAAACAGGTTAAAAAATTTTGCAAAATATATAATAGAGAAGAGGATTTAATTATAATTGAACTAAATGGAAATTACAAATATAACCCTTTACACAAGCCAAACTTAAAGCCTTCTGTCTTAGCAAATAGATTAAAAACGATTCTTTTGCTGTTTTCTAAAAATAATACAGAATCTTTTTGGTTAGACAAAGCTGAGCAGGTTTTAGCAGAAGCAATAAAATTATGCAGGCTTTATAATGATGGTTATGTAACTTTTGATGAACTACATAAAATAATTATGGTTAATGATTATTATCTGGATAAGTTAAAAATTTTAAAAGAAAAATTTAATAATAATTATTATAATCATACCGAAACCTATGATTTACTTTCTTCCATAACCTTTTTCGAAAAAGAATTTCTAAATTTAGACCCTCGTACTTTATCTATTATAAAATCAGAAATAACACGCATTACTAATAGTTTTATTGGAGAGTATGATATTTTAAAAACCTTTTCTCCACCATTAGAGGAACTTAATTTTTTAGGTTTTCAAGATGTTTTGGAAAATGGAAAAATAGTTGTTTTAAATATGAATATCAGTGAATATGCAATTTTGTCTAAAATAATATCAGCATATTTAAAATTAGATTTCCAATCAGAAGTCATGATGAGGCTAGCAAATAATTTTCAAATTTCTAATAGAAGTGTTGCATTTATTTCTGACGAATATCATGAATACTGTACGGAAACTGACAGTAACTTTTTTTCTCAAAGTAGGGAAGCAAAATGCATTAACATTCTGGCAACACAAAGCTATACATCTCTTCTTAATACCATTAATAATCAAGCTACTGTAAAAATGATTATTCAAAATTTAATAAATAAATTATGGTTTAGATCTGACGACATTTTTACAATAGAAGATATACAAAAGCAAATTGGTAAAGAGGATAAAGAAAAATCTTCTCATTCAATTTCTGAAAATGCACAAAAAACAGTATTTAGTTATTTAACTAATTCGTTGAATTCTAAAAATTCTAACATTTCGGAAACCATTAGTACATCTATTCAAACAGATTTTATCTATGACACAAAATTTTTTACTCAAGAATTGGAAAACTTTACTGCCCTAGGCTTTTTATCAGATGGTTCCAAAATTATACCACCCCAAAAATTAAAATTAATACCATATTTTTTATATAAGGAGGATTTTCATGAAAACTTTTACTAAAAAAATTATTATTATTTTACTATTTTTTATTTTATTATTTAATATTTTTAACATTTCTTATTGTTTTTTTGATTCTACACCAAAGATAGTTACTAAATTAAATGATGCTTTTACTAAAATAGAAGAATGGCTTTTAAAGCTTGCTACACCGGCTGCCGCTGTTGCCGTTGGAACAGGTGTATTTATGAAAAAATTTAGTTTTGGTGATGAAGAAAGAATAAGGATAGCCAAAAAGCTAATTAGAAGCTCACTTTTTTCTTATGGATTTATTTTAGCAATTGACTTAATATTATCCGCCATAAAAACACTTATAGTATAGGTGATATTTATGGAGCAACAAAATATTTCTTATATAATTTTTGAAACTATAAACAATTTGTTAAACAATCTATTGTCTTCCATTGATACAACCCTTTATGAAATATTAGATGAATTGGCTTTTATAGATACAAACATATTAAAAATATCATTTTTTGAAAAAATATTTGGTACTTCTTCAACTAATGGTTTGTTATTAATTGCGAACTCTCTATTAATTGCTTTTGTTATATATTATGCAGTCAAACTTGCTTATTCAAATTATACTAATCAGCCTGTAGAATCACCTCATCACTTTGTTTTTAGACTGCTTATTTTGGGTATTAGTATCAATTCTTCATTTTTTATTTGTGAGCAGATTCTAAATATTAATCATTTGCTTTCTTCTTCTATACAAGAGCTTGGACAGTCCATATTTGGTTTTGCTATTTCTTTTTCAAAACTTATTGAAAAATTAAATGTTGATATATATTCTATAACTTCTGACTTTAATATTTTTTCCTTTGATGGAATTTCCAAAACATTTATAACTATCAGCCTTTTTAATTTAATTTTTTCTTACTCTCTAAGGTATATTATGATAAAACTCTTTTGCCTACTAACTCCATTTGCACTATTGACATTATTAAACAATTCAACAAGTTGGTTTTTCAAATCATGGATTAGATGTATTTTTTCACTATTAATAATGCAATCATTTATTGCTCTAATACTATTACTAGTTTTTTCAATTAGTTTCAATTCTAATACTATGTCAAAATTAACTTACCTAGGATGTATATACGCTTTAGTACATATTAATTCATATATAAGGCAATTAATCGGCGGAATTTCTACAGATGTGTCAAATAATTTTGGCATATCACCAAATTTATTTAATAGGAGGTCTTAATGAATTTTATTTTTCCTCAAAATTACAATTTTGACAATAAATTATTTGGTTTTATATCTTACAGCTCTCTAATACTAAATTTAATATGGGCCTGTATAATATTTTTTATATCAAATTGTTTTTTTAACAGTCTATATATAAAAATAAGTGCAATTATCATATTATGTTTCCCATTGCTCTTGTTCACTTTTATTGGTGTAAATAATGAAAATATTGTGTATTTTCTCAAATATTTTCTTAAATATTTACTAAAAAACAAACTTTATTTGTATAAATAACATTTATTATAATTTTTTTCATATAAACTGTGTTTTCCCAAAAGATTTATTGTAAAAATATTCAGAAAATGATATAATTTGACAAATAAACTTTTGGGAGGCATTATGCTATGAAATTAGAAAATACAGAAATATTACCTTTGTTTTCAAAAACAGAAATACCAGATATTTTTTTCTCAGAATACTTATCACAAGCAAATGGTGATTTTATAAAAGTATATTTGTATTTATTATTTTTGTCTAAATATGATAAAGACGTAAAACTAAATGATTTATCAAAAAAATTAGTACTTCCTCTAAAGGTTATACAGGATGCCTTAAAGTATTGGGAAGATATTGGCGTAATTACTAAAAAAAATACGGGATATATTATTAATAATTTACAAGAAATTGAGTTATATAAAATATATAAACCTAAAACATCTTTATCTGCTGAAGAACTAAAAAAATCTGCAGAAGGTCAAAAAAGAGCTCAAGCTATAGAATATATTAATAATAAGTATTTTTCTGGGTTAATGCCTACTTCATGGTATCCAGATATTGAATTATGGTTCAAAAAATACAATTTTGATGAAGAAGTTATGATTGCATTATTTGGTTACTGCTTTGATAAATCTGCATTACACAGAAATTATATCCAAACAGTTGCTGCTGCATGGGCTAAAAATAATATCAAAACTTTTACAGATTTAGATATTTATTATGAAAAACAAGAAAAATTAAATATAATTGCTAATAATATTTTAAAGAAATTAGGTTTAAAAAGAAATTTATCTCAGTACGAGTACGCTTACATCGAAAAGTGGGTAATTGACTTTAAATATAACCTAGATATAATTGAAATTGCATTAAAACGTACTACATCTAAAGCCAATCCAAATTTTGACTATTTAGATAAATTATTAAGTGATTGGCATGACAGAGGATTTACCAATTCTGACGAAATCCAAAAATTTTTATTGGAAATGAAACAGAAAAATAAGAATGTACAGAATTTAGAAAAATCTTCTGGATATAACAAATATGAACAAAGAACTTATGATAATTTAAACAATTTATACGCAAATGTTAAAAAAAAACAAGAAGCATAAGGATGTGAAAAAATGAATAATTCTACTCTAAAAAAACTTTTAACAGAATATGAAAATAAAAGAATTAATGCAATTCAAATGGCTGATATAAGAAAAAAAGAATTATATTTGCAATACCCAGATTTGCAAAAGATAGATGACGAATTAAATTTTCTAGCTATTTCAACTGCAAAATCTCTTATAAATAAAAATGATCCCACTCTTTTAGAAAAATTTCAAGAAAAAATTAATGTTTTAAAAAATAAGAAAAAACAGGTTTTAAATTCTCTCGGAATAAATGAATCTTACTTTTTACCTAAATTTGAGTGTAATATATGTAAAGATACCGGATATATTTTAGAAGGCTCTAATTCTATAATGTGCAATTGTCTAAAACAAAAAATATTTGATTTGGAATATAATAAATCAAATATTTATAACATAAAGAATCAAAATTTTCAGAATTTTAATGAACTATTTTATTCTGATAAAATAGATGAGTCAAAATATCACTCAGACGTTTCTCCTAGAGAAAATATAAAATTAATAAAAGATATATGTTTTAGTTTTATCAATAACTTTGAAAAAGCAGAGGAAAAAAACTTGTTATTTACTGGCAATACTGGCTTAGGCAAAACTTTCCTTTCTAGTTGTATAGCAAATGAATTAATTAAGCAAAGAAAAACCGTTTTATATCAAACAGCTCCTGTAATGTTAGATACAATAATTGACTACAGGTTTGGCAAATCTAATAATTCTAATATTTTAGAAAGTATATTAAATGTAGATTTATTAATAATTGATGATTTAGGCACAGAATGTGTTAATAACATGAAATTCACTGAATTATTTAATATAATTAATACGAGGTTGTTAAATCAAAAAAATATAACTAAAACAATAATTTCTACAAATTTAAGTTTACAAAACTTATATAATACTTATGATGAAAGAATAGTTTCTAGAATAATTGGAGATTACAATATTTGCTATTTTTTCGGAGAAGATATAAGATTTAAAAAAATCTGTGATTAATCAATTAATCACAGATTTTTTATATTGTTATCTTTCTTCATCTCCTGTATCACCAACTTCTTCTGTACCGTGAGGAGGAACAAATCCTTTATCCATTGCAGTAAATAAAATACGTTTCCTTAGATATCCTACATCGTTAATTCTTGCACCTTTTTTATCTCCGTTTTTTTTCATTATTTCTTCTGCTAATTCCATAAGTTTTTGTTGCTTTAGTCCATTTGGTAGTCTTTGACTCAGTATTGCTACTATACTTTTTTCTTGTCTTTTTACTACAGCATCTGTTTTAAGCTTATTCAATCTTTTATAAAAAAACTTTGAAATTTCTTCCACATTTTTGTATCCTTCTTCCTGCCCAGAGCTTTTAGTTATTTCAATTATTAACTCCATATTTTCTTTCATAAATTTCCCATATATATCTGTTAATATTTCTCTCTCCTGATTATCTGATATTACGTCTGGATTATCTACTACCTCGTCAGCCAAAATACTTATTTCGCCAAGGTTTTCAATAAGAAGCATTATTGGGTTTACTGAATCTTTTTTAAAATTCATCATATTATTCACTTTCTTCCAAAGATATTTTTTCTATGCTTACTACCTTACCTTCATTTGTCCTCATTAAAGTTACTCCCTGCGTTGCTCTACCCAATATACTTATGTCTTTAACATTTAATCTAATTATAGTGCCATTGTCAGTTATAAGCATAACATCTTCTTCATCTGTCGCTATTCTTATTCCAACTATATCTCCAGTTTTAGGTGTTACTTTATAAGTTATTACACCTCTTCCCCCTCTATTTTGTACTCTATATTCTTCTAATTCTGTTCTCTTTCCAAATCCATTTTCTGTTATGGCAAGAAGGGTACCTTTAATGTTAGAAATAATAGACTCCATACCTATTACACTATCATCTTCATCAAGTCTAATTCCAATTACTCCTTGCGCAGTTCTTCCAACTGGTCTAACATCTTTTTCGTCAAATGTAATGCTCATACCTTTTTTTGTTACCATTACAACATTGTCTTCGCCATCTGTTAGTCTTACATCTATTAATTCATCATCATCTTTTAATGTGATTGCTAATAATCCCGTTTTTCTTGCTGAATTATACTCTGTAAGTGCAGTCTTTTTTATTAGTCCATTTTTAGTTCCCATCAATAAATATTTTCCTTCTGAGAAGTTATTGATTGGTATAACTGCGGATATTTTTTCGCCTGGATCTAGGCTTAATAAATTAACAATTGCTGTACCTTTAGCAGTTCTTCCTGCTTCTGGTACTTCATATCCTTTCAATCTATATAATTTTCCTTTGTTACTAAAGAATAATATAATATCATGTGTGGATGCTGTAAATATTTGTTTTACAAAATCTTCTTCCCTTGTTGCTATACCTGTTATTCCTTTTCCTCCTCTTTTTTGGCTTTTATATGTATCTACAGGCATTCTTTTTATGTATCCAAAGTGAGTTAATGTTATTACGCTTTGTTCTTCTTTAATTAAATCTTCTACATCAATTTCGCCTTCGGCTGCTGCTATTTTTGTCTTTCTTTCATCTCCATATTTTTCTTTAATTTCTGTTAATTCTTTTTTTATTATATCAAATACTAGTCGCTCACTACTTAATACTTCTCTATAATATTCTATTAATTTCATTAGCTCATTGTATTCTTCGTCTATTTTTTCTCTTTGCAAACCTGATAGCGTCTTTAATCTCATATCCAATATAGCTTGAGCTTGTATATCAGATAATCCAAATCTTTTCATTAATCTTTCTTTTGCATCATCATATGAGTTTCTTATAATATTAATTACTTCGTCTATATTATCTAAAGCTATTTTTAATCCTTCTAATATGTGTGCTCTTGCTAATGCTTTGTCTAAATCGAACTGTGTTCTACGCAATATAACTGTTTTTCTGTGGTCTATATAATAATCCAAACACTGTCTTAAAGTTAGTATCTTTGGTTCTCCATTTACCAATGCTAACATTATTATTCCAAATGTATCTTGCATTTGTGTGTTTTTATATAGTTGATTTAATACTACTTGGGCATTTGCATCTCTTTTTAATTCTATAACTATTCTAACTCTATCTATTCTATCTGATTCATCACGTAAATCTGAAATTCCCTCTAGTCTTTTTTCTCTAACCAATGAAGCAATATTTTCAACTAACTTTGCTTTATTTACTTGATATGGCAAAGAATTAACAATTATTCTTTGTCTATTATTGCTTGTTTCTTCTATTTCTGCCTCTGCTCGTACTGTAATTTTTCCTCTACCTGTTAAATATGCCTCTTTTATTCCTTCTCTTCCTATTATTATGCCTTCCGTAGGAAAATCTGGCCCCTTAATTATTGATAATAACTCTTCATCTGTAACATTATCTTCATCAATTATTTTAATAATTCCATTTATTACTTCTGTTAAATTGTGAGGAGGTATGTTTGTTGCCATTCCAACTGCTATACCCGAAGATCCATTAATTAATAGTGTTGGTATTTTAGATGGAAGAACAGTTGGCTCCTGCAATCTATCATCATAGTTTGGCATAAAATCTACTGTATTTTTTTCTATGTCTGTAAGCATTGTTTCTGCAATTTTAGCCATTCTTGCTTCTGTATACCTCATTGCAGCTGCACCATCGCCATCTATTGAACCAAAGTTTCCGTGTCCATCAATTAATCTATATCTCAATGAAAAATCCTGTGCCATTCTTACCATTGCATCATAAACAGAAGCATCTCCATGTGGGTGATATCTTCCTAAAACTGACCCTACAGTATTAGCGCACTTTCTATATGGTTTATCTGAAGTAATTCCATCTTCATACATTGCATATAAAATTCTTCTGTGAACAGGTTTTAATCCATCTCTTACATCTGGTAAAGCACGAGATACAATAACACTCATTGCATAATCTCTATAGGATGTTTTCATCTCTGTTTCTATATCTCTTTCTATAATCTTTCCGTCACGTGATTCCATTTTTTTACCATTCCTTTCTGCCTTTTGTCTTTTATAATTATACTAAACTGAAAAAAATTATGCAAGGAAAAACGCAGAAAAAACTGTTATTTCTAGTAACTAAACTAGCATTTTACTTAATTCTATTTGTTCTTGAGTTAAATTAAAATCTCCTCCATTGTTTTTTATTATTTTATGAAGATTTTCTATTTGTCTTGCCTGTTTTAAAGCTGTTTCAAATGGCATTAATTCTTTTAACTTCTCGTTTATTTTTCTATATTCTTTTTCCATTCCATTTAGGTTTTTGTCTTTATAATACGCTTTCCAGTTGTTTTCATATTTTACTAATTTGTCTAAATTATTTATTTGATTTGTAAAGCTATTTTCAATACTTTTAGAAATATTGTCTAATATAACATTTTTTCCTTGCCTTATAAGCGTTGATGTTCCATATTTTATCCAACCTTTTTTGGTTACTTTGCTTAGTACTGAATCTAAAACATTTGATAAACTATCAATTATTCCTCCGCTTTTTATTGCCTCCTGCGCTTGTGATAAATTTTCAAAGTTTCCAGTAAATATTCCCATCGCACTTTTTCCTAAATTTATTGCAGAATTAATTGCTGTATTAATTCCTTGTTTTAAACCTCCCTTAACCAAACTATCTTTTATATTAATTATTTCATCTTCAATTAAATCTGGTAGTACCCATCTTAATCCTATATTTACTGCCGTGTTAATTGTTTTTCCAAGTGTTGTTTCTAAAAATTTATTTTGCTCTTTTTCTAAATTATTTACATTTGCTATATTTTGTCCTATTTCTAAATCATTCATTTTTACTTCTCCTAACTTCTAATATTTTATTTTTTATTTTTTTTATAAAATTTTGTTTTTTTCTGTTCATTAAATATTTTTCTATAATTTTTAAATACTCTTTTTTTATATTTTTATCTATTTTATTTGCATTTTTATTTATTATTAAATTATATTTATTATTTATATCTATTTTTCCAATAATATTGTATTCAGAAAAAATTATTTTTAAAATGTTAATATCTATTGAATTTTTATTAAACTTATTAAATAAAATATTTATTTTATTATTATCTATATTCCATTCTTCTTTATATATTTTTAAAATATTTTTTGATTTCTGTATTTCCAATAAATTTGGCTCAACAATAAAAATATTTATATTACTTTTTTTTATTATATCTTTTGTATAATTAAAAAAACATTCTGAAGAAGTATCTATTATTATAACATCATAAAATTTTTTAACATCATTAAATAAATTATTAAATTGAATATTATTAATTTTATATTTAGAATCGAATAATAAATTTATTCCTGAAATTAAATCAATTCTTTTATTTATTTTAATTTTTAATTCTTTTAAACCTATTTTATCTTTTATTAAATTATTTTCTTTTATTTTTTTGGAGATTTTTTCAGAATATTTTTTGACACCTAAAATTGTATGAAGAGAATTATTTAAAATATCAAAATCTATTATTAATATTTTTTTCTTTGAATAAATTAATGATTTAGCTAAATTAACTGTGAAAATGCTTTTCCCTACACCGCCGCTACCTAAAATACAAATAATTTCTTTTTGTGAATTTAATTCTTTTACCTCTTTTATTTTTTGTTTTTTATTTTGCTTATTTTTGCTATTTTGTTCTATTATAATTTTCTTTAAATCATTTATTTCTTTTTTTATTTTTTCGTTTTCGTCTTCTTTTTTGTTTTTTATTAATTTAATTATTTCTTTAATTTCTATTTTATTATATAAAATTAAATATACATTTTTTGAATATAAATTTTTCTCTAACTCTTCTTTTTTATTTTCTAAAATAATTACTATATTTACTTCATTATTTATTTGCTTAATTTTTTCTATTAAACTTTCTATTTTTTCATTACCTGGTAAAGTTTCACTTATTATTAAAAAGTCCACTTCTTTTTCAGTTTCCAGTATTTCTATTACCCCTTCTTGATATTGAATATCTTTTCCAATGACAATAAAATCCTTTTCCTTTTTTAGTTCATTATTAAGTTGTGGTTCTGCTAATGCGGTAATTATTTTTTTCATTTTTTATCACAATCCTTTTTCAATAATATTTTTTTCGTATTCTGCTGCATCTATTTTAGTCAAAATATGTTCATTTCCAACAAACATCAAACATTCTCCTCTTTTTAGAGATTTTATTTCTATTTTTTCCTTTTCAGAAAGATTAGTATATTTACTTAATAATATTATATTTTCTTCCTCTAGTGCAAAAAACGTTTTTATTTCTGAATTATTTAAAATACTTTTACCATATATTCCTTCTTCCAAACTAAATAAATCTGATATATCTTGAGTTATTGCCACACTACTTCCGCCAAATTTTCTTATTGTTTTAAATATTTTATATATAAAACTAGCAACGTCTTTATTTGATGTTACACCTATTAATCTCCAAATTTCATCTAAATAAATTGCCTTTTTTATATTTCTATCCTTTTTTATTCTATCCCAAAAATAATCAACAAATAAATACATTGCATATTTTAAATTTTCTTCTCCCATCTCGTAAATATCTGCAACAATTAATTTATTATTTAAGTTGAGGTTTGTATAATTATTAAAGAAACTTAATGAACCTTTCACAAATGGAATTAGCCTTATTTTTAATATTTTTGTTTTTTCATCTTCATCAAGTAAATTACACAAATCCTCAAGTAATGGCATATCATATGTGTCTTTAAAATCTGGTTTTATATTAATTTTATTTTTTTCAATTTTATGTAACGAATTATCATCAAATGTTATACCTTTTCTTTTATACAACTCTATTAGTTTTTCTTCTAATATTGCTTTTTCTTCCTCATTTATATCTCCGAAAATCAAATTAAAAAATCCTATTAGTTTACCAATTTTATTTGCTAAGTATCCTGTTTCACCATCTTCTAAGCTATCTTCTCTTATATCAAATATATTTATAAAAGTATCAGAACCTGGTCCAATTTTTATTAATGTGCCATTTAAATTTTTGCATAATTCACCATATTCTCGATCTGGATCTATAATATATTGTTCTATCCCTAATAATCTATATCTTAAAATTAATAATTTTGTATAAAACGACTTACCTGCTCCACTAGTTCCAAAAATGCAAATATTTGCATTTTTGTATTTATTTGTATCATATCTATCCACAAATACTAAAGAATTGTTATAAATATTAGTTCCTACAAAAATTCCATTTTCATCAAAAATTGCAGATGAAATAAATGGATATGTTGATATTAATCCTCCTGTTAATACATTCCTTTTTAATACATTTTTTAAATCTTCATTATTTTCCATTATTGGTAAAACAGACAAAAAAGCTTGCTCTTGCCTAAAATATGCTTTACGTGTTTGCAATCCTTTACTTTGTAAAAGTCCTTCTAATTTATTAATAAAATACTCCAATTCCTTCAAATTTGTAGAAAATGTTGTTATATAAATATATAAAAAATATAAACTCTCATTATTTACTTGTAGTTCTTTTCTTATATATTTAGCGTCATTATACGTAAATGCCGCAATATCTATGTCTTGCCTATTTTGATTATTTGTTTTTAAATCTACGCCTACATTGCCTATATGATAAGTCAATTCTTTTATTGTTCTATATGTATCTTGTTTTTCACAAAAAATAGATATGTTTAGATTAATATTTGTATCTATTATTGTTTTTAAAATTAAATCTGTTTGCTCCCTGTAATAATTAGTTATTAATATACTAGAATAGTACATCTCATCTATTTCTATATATTGTGGATTTTTTAAATTAATATATGTTGGTGCCATTTCTTTAATTTCGTCATAAGTTCCTTGTAAAAAAATCATCTCATTTTTTTTATTTTTATTAAATATTTTATTTATTATATTAATATTTTCATCACCTCATTTTTTAATTATTTAAATAAATTCTGGAATTTAAAAAAGAAAATAAAACATTTTTTGAATCATTAATATTATTTATATCTATAACACCATTTCCACATCTGCTTAAGCAATCTTTTATCTTAAAATATTTATCATTTAAGTTTTCAATCGCCAAATCATCTACTGTTTTAATTTTTTTATCATCATTTTTATACTTTAATATTATATAAAAATTTTTTGATGATGATTTTTTTTGATGATTTAATGATTGAATATATTCTATATATTTATTTGAATACTCTGATATACTTTTTTCTTCTTTTTCCTTTTGACAATTTATATTGGAAATATGTTTAGATAAATCTTCTTTTTTACTTTGAATTAAAATTTGAAAATTAAAATCGCATGTTTTTAAAAATATTTTATATGAATTTAAAATTGCCTCTTTCTCCAATTCCGATTTTAAATTAAAATTAATTGGATATATTTTTATTATTTTTATATAAGAATTATTTTTTAATTTTATAATTCCATTTTTTAATATTCTTTCAAAAGGCAACCATTCTTGAATAGAATTATTTTTTTTCATAAACCTCCTTTTTTATAGAATTAAAAATATAAATTTTAACTATAATTAGATTACAATAATTTGTGCTTTTAGTCAATGTTTTTCGTATTCCATTTTTCGACATTTTATTTTATTTTATTTTTATGTATAAAAAAAATTAAATTAGACATAATATTAGCATAAGGTTAATATTAGTTGAACTAAGAGTAATATGGGATTTATTTTTTGAGTTTTATATTATTCGAGCAAAGATTTATAATGGTTTAATAACTTTAGATTATTATAAGTCGGCGACGAGAGTATATTGTTTGTATGTAAGCTATATTGTATTTTTTTATATTTTTAATATATGGTTGTAATATATGCAATATATTCGAAGTTAAGATTATTCTTGTATTTTATAGTGGTCATTTTTAGTCCCTTCGTGGATGAATATGGTTATTATTGGTGCATTAATAGTCGAGCAACTGATTAATATATTTGGTGAATAGCTTATTTATGCAGTAATGTATATTAGGTTAAAAGTTAGGTATATTAGTTTTAGCTGAAGATTAATACTAGCTTTATCGATAAGAAATAGCAAGGTAATATTCCTTGCTATTTCTTATTCTCCGTTATATATCTAAGTTTTTAACGAATTTTGCATTTGATTCTATAAATTGTCTTCTTGGGCCAATATCATCTCCCATTAAAATTGTAAAAATTTCATCTGCTTTTATTGCATCTTCTAGTTTTACTTTTACTAATATTCTTGTTTCCGGGTTCATTGTTGTTTCCCATAATTGTTCTGGGTTCATTTCACCTAAACCTTTATATCGTTGAATATTAATTTGATCTCTTGCAATACCTTTTTCTGCTAATTCTTTAAAAGATTCATCTAAATCTTCATCTGTATAGCAATATATATCTGTCATTCCTTTTTTAGACAATTTGTATAATGGTGGTTGCGCCAAATAAACATTCCCATTTTCTATTAACGGTCTCATATATCTAAAGAAAAATGTTAAAAGCAATGTTCTAATGTGTGCACCATCAACGTCGGCATCTGCCATTATTATTACTTTTCCATATCTTATTTTTGTTATATCAAAATCAGCACCTATACCAGCACCAATTGCTAATATAACTGGATTCAATTTATCATTTCCATATATTTTGTCTGCTCTTGCTTTTTCAACATTAAGCATTTTACCCCATAAAGGTAAAATAGCTTGAAATTTTCTATCTCTTCCCTGTTTTGCACTACCTCCAGCTGAATCTCCCTCAACTATATATACTTCACAATTTTCGGCATCTTTTTCACTGCAATCTGCTAGTTTTCCTGGTAGTGTAGAAGTTTCTAATGCATTTTTCCTTCTTACTAATTCTCTAGCTTTTCTTGCTGCCTCCCTTGCTCTTGAGGCACTTATGCATTTTTCTAATATTGATTTTGCTACTGTTGGATTTTCTTCTAAATATGCTGAAAATTCCTCATTAACAACACTTTGTACTATTCCTGTAACATTACTATTACCTAATTTTGTCTTTGTTTGCCCTTCAAATTGTGGTTCTTTTACTTTAACTGAAATAACGGCAGTTATTCCTTCTCTTATATCTTCTCCCTGTAAGTTTCCGTCTTTTTCCTTTATTAAATTATGTGACTTTGCATAATCATTAAATGTTTTGGTAAGAGCTCTTTTAAATCCCTCTAAGTGTGTTCCCCCTTCTATTGTGTTAATATTATTAACAAAAGAATATATATTTTCTGAATATGCAGTTGTATATTGTATAGCTATTTCAATTGGAACCTCTCCATCTTTTTCTATATATATTGGTTTAGCATTTATCTTTTCTTTATTTTTATTTAAAAATTCTACAAATGAACTTAATCCACCCTCATAGTGAAATTCTGCCTTTTTCGGTGTTTCTTCTCTTAAATCTTCTATTGTAATTTTTAAACCTTTTGTTAAAAATGCCATTTCTCTAAATCTATTTTCTAATACTTCATATTCATATTCAAGTGTTTCAAATATTGTATCATCAGCTAAAAATCTTACTTTCGTACCAGTTTTATCAGAATCTCCTATCCTCTTTAATGGTTCTATTGTTTTTCCTCTTTCAAACTTCATCTCATATATGCCACCATCTCTTTGAATAGTAACTTCTACCCATGTTGATAAAGCATTTACAACAGATGCTCCAACTCCATGTAATCCCCCAGAAACCTTATAACCACTATCTCCACCAAATTTTCCACCTGCATGTAATTTAGTATATACCGTTTCTGCTGCTGATATTTTTGTTTTCGGATGTATATCTACTGGAATTCCTCTACCATTATCTTGTACACTTATTATATTCCCAGGCTCTATTTGTACATTTATTTCTGTACAGTATCCTGCTAAAGCTTCATCTACGCAGTTGTCTACAATTTCATATACTAAATGATGCAATCCTCTTACAGAAACACTACCAATATACATTCCTGGTCTTTTTCTTACTGCTTCTAATCCTTCTAGAACCTGTATTTGATCTGCTCCATATTTATGCTCGTATTTTTCCATTACTTTATACCTCCAATTTTATTAGTCCTTCTTTCTAAGGTGCTTGTGGATATGTTAGAAATATATCCTCTTGTTTCATTTTTTTCTACTGTTATTATTAGTGATTTTTTATTTTTTTCTGATACATCTATTATCTTATCACTAATATTTATATTTTTGCAAACATTTTCTAAATTTTCTTTTTTTTCTAGTGTTTCTATATTTAGAATAGCTATAATTCCATTGGTATCTATTAAGGTATCTTTTCCTATATGCAAATACACTAAATTATCTCTCCTTTTTTTACTTGATACAAGTAATAATCCACATTTTCATTAATAAAGTTTATTTTTTCTGCACAAGTTATTATTACTTGTGTATTATTTATATTATTCAAAAAATTTCTTCTTCTTTTTATATCTAGTTCTGACATAAAATCATCTAATAGTAAAATTGGCTCTTCTTCAATTTCATCATGAATCACTTGTAATTCAGACAATTTTAGCGATAATACTGCTGTTCTATTTTGCCCTTGAGATCCATAGATAGTTAATTCTTTGTTATTTATGTATACTTCAAAATCATCTCTATGTATCCCCTTTGTTGTATATCCTTTTATAATGTCTAATTTTCTTCTTTGTGTTAATAAATCCATATAATTTTTCTTATTTTCACAACAAGATGTATAAATAATATCAATTTTTTCATTATCATTTGTTATTTTTTTATGTATTATGTTTATCTTTTCTATAATTTTATTTATAAACTCTCTTCTATAATTACTTATTATATTACCATATTCAACTAGCTTTTCATCCCATATCTCCAATAAACTCTCTGCTTTTCCCTCTTGTCTTATCTGTCTTAAATAATTGTTTCTTTGTTCTAATGTTTTATTATACATATTTAGAATGTATACATAATTTGGTCTTAATTGTCCTATCATCATATCTAAAAATCTTCTTCTTAGTGCAGGAGTTCCTTTTAATATATTAATATCATCTGGTGTAAATATAACAATATTTATTTTACCTAATAGCTCACTTAATTTTTTAATTTTTACACCATTTACTAAAATTTGCTTTTTATCAGAAATACAAATTAAAATGTTTCCATCTCTGTCTTTTTTAGAATACTCAACTTTTATCCTAGCATTTTCTTCGCCTAATTTAATAAGCTCTTTTTCTCGTGTTGTTCTAAAAGATTTTCCAAAAGCACATAAGAAAATTGCTTCTAAAATATTAGTTTTGCCCTGTGCATTATCTCCATAAAAAACATTTATATTTTTTTTTAATTTTATTTCTTGATTCTCATAGTTTCTAAAATTATGTAATTCTACTTTGTTTATGTGCATATTATTCCTTCATTCTTATTGGTAAAATCATATATATATAATCTCCATCATCAATAGGTCTTATAATACATGGTGAAATACTTGTACCAAAATCAACATATATTTCTGGGTCATCTATTGCACGTAACGCATCCAAGAAATATTTAGGATTAAATCCTGCCTCTAGGTTTTGCCCTTCTGTAGCACAATAAATTTCTTCTTTTGCATCTCCTGTTTGATTTGTACAAGATATTATAACTTTACCTATATCCACACATACTTTAACAGGATATTTTTTTTCTTTTTCTATTGCTGATGCAGAAATCAAACTTATTCTTTCAAAACAGTCTTGAATATTTTTTCTATCTACCCTTATCCTTGTTTCCCAGTTTTCTGGAATAACACTTGAATAATTTAAAAATTCCCCATCTAATAATCTTGTTACAATTTTGCAATTTTCCATTTCAAATAATGCTTGATTTTTATTTACTCCTATTTTTACTATATCAAAAGAGTCTAATAAAATTTTATTTATTTCATTTAAAGTTCTGCCTGGTATTACAGCAACAAAATCTTTTACTGCTTCTTTTAAAGCTTTAGTTTTCCATGCCAATCTAAATCCATCAACAGCAACAACATTTAATCTATTATTTTTAATTTCAAATAAGCATCCTGTAAAAATTGGTCTATTTTCTTCTGTACTAACAGCAAAAATAGTTTTTCTTATCATTTCTTTTAAAGATTTTTGTTCTAATTCTATAGAATTTTCAACATCTATCTTTGGAAGTTCTGGAAATTCTTCTGGATTCATTGTTGCTAATTTATATAATGAACCTTCACATTCTATTATTAGTAAATTATTCTTATCTAAAGATATACTTATTTCTGTATCTGGTAATTTTCTTATAATTTCACTAAACATTATACTATTTACAACAGTAGCACCTTGTTCTATTATTTGTGCTTCATTAATAATATATTCTATCCCCATTTCTAAATCATATGTTGTAAACTTTATATCATTATCATTAGTTTGAATTAAAATTCCTTCTAATATAGGCATTGTAGTTTTACTAGCAACAGCTTTTGTTACGGAATTAATAGCTTTAAGGATATTTTCCTTTTCACAAACTATTTTCATTTTTATCGTCTCCTTATTATAATATAATTTAATATTTTTAGTAGTAGTAATAGTAGGTTATGTGGATTATGTGGAAAACCCTGTGCATATCTTATTTCCTTAAGAAAAACAATGTTAATAATTTCGTGGAAAACTAATAAAGTTATCTACAGTGTGAAAATTATTTTGTGAGTAAGTTTAATATTAACAAGTTTTATACAAACAATTAACAATTATATGTGAATATCTAATGCATTGTTTCCGTAGGAAGAGAAAGCAATTTTTTTTGCAAACACAATTTTATCAAACACAAATTTTTGAAAAAACCATATAGTTATTTATATATGAATTATTTGTCTGATGTAAGCAAGTTTTTAACACTATCCACAATTCTTTTTGTGCTTGGATTTTCTTTTACTTCATTCTCGATTTTATTACAAGCGTGTAAAACTGTAGTATGATCTCTTTTTCCAAATTTAGCTCCTATCACTGTCAATGGTTGTCCAGCAACACTTCTACATAAATACATTGCAATTTGTCTAGGAAATGTTACATCAGCAGACCTTTTTATTCCTTTTAAATCATTAACAGTAATATTAAAATATTTAGAAATTGTTTCTTGTATCAATTCTATTGAAAGTACTTTTTCTTTTTGAGTAACAACATCATTAATTGCTTTTTCAGCCATCTCCATAGTTATTGGACTATTGATTAAAGAAGCTTTAGCAATTAATTTATTTAATGTACCTTCTAATTCTCTTATATTAGAATCTATTTTTGTAGCAATGTTAGATAAAATATCGTCATCTATAATAATATTATCTAATTGTGCTTTCTTTCTTAAAATAGCTAAACGTGTTTCATAATCTGGATTTGAAATGTCAGCAATAAGACCCCATTCAAACCTTGACTTTAATCTATCTTCTAGAAAATTAATATCTTTAGGAGGCCTATCACTAGATATAACTATTTGTTTACCACTTTCATGAAGCGCATTAAAAGTATGAAAAAATTCTTCTTGAATTCTTTCTTTACCTGCAATAAATTGAATATCATCTATTAACAATACATCTATATTTCTATATTTATTTCTGAATTGTTCGTTTTTATTATCTTTAATTGCATTAATTAATTGATTAGTGAATTTTTCAGAAGTAACATATAATATACTTGTATTTTTATTATGTACTAATATTTCATTTGCAATAGCATGCATTAAATGAGTTTTGCCCAAACCAACGCCACCATATAAAAAAAGTGGATTATATGATGTGGCAGGAGCTTCTGCTACAGCTAACGCAGCAGCATGTGCAAATCTATTGTTATTTCCAACAACAAAACTTTCAAACGTATATTTAGGATTTAAGTTAGAATTTAAAGTTTGAGTGTATTGTCCTACTTGTGATATAGATGATTCTTGCTCATCTTCATTATCTTCATTTAATATAACTGTAATATCCCATTCTTTGTTTGTTAAATATTTAAAAGTGTTTTTGAATAATTCATAATAACGTGACATTATGGAATCTTTTTGGAATTGTGTATGTGCTACTAAAACGATAGTGTTATTATCCATACTTTGCAATTCTAAATCTTTAATCCATGTCTCATAAGATATTTTTGTAACTTCACCTTTTAACAATTCTTTTGTTTTTTCTAAAAATTCATCTAATTCTTCCCTCTGCATTTCTTTTTCAATCCTTCCAGTTATCCACAGAGTTATCCACAAATGTTGATAACTCTGTGTGTAAATAAATTTATTATTATAAAATAGTAAAAACAAAAATCTAGAAAAGTCTTGTTGCCCTACTGTTTTTCTATCATATCAAAAATGTAACAAAATAGTCAATACATAAAATAAATAAATGTGGAAAACTTTTAAAAATTGTGAAAAGTTACTTCTAAATATTGACATATTCATATTAAGTGTTATATAATTATACTACTTGTGAAAATAAAGTTAAATATATCTATTACGATAGAGAAATAATATGCAGGAGGTGCAAAAATGAAAAGAACATATCAACCTAAAAAAAGACAAGAACAAAAAGAACATGGTTTTATGAAAAGAATGAAAACAGCATCAGGAAGAAAAATATTAAAGGCAAGACGTGCAAAAGGAAGAAAAAAAATAAGTGCGTAAGAGAAAAGGTCACGTGAATGTGACCTTTTTGAAATAGAAAATATAGAATTTGAGTGATTTTATGAAAAAAAAGAAAACATTAAGAAAAAATTATGAGTTTAAAAATGTGTTAACAAAAGGAAAGATGTACGCGGGAAAACAAATTCTTATTTATATTTCTAAGAACAAACTCAATGAAAATTTAATAGGAATTGCAATTAGTTCTAAATTATGTAACGCAGTTAAAAGAAATAACATAAAGAGGAAAATAAAAGAAAATTATAGACTAATTGAAGATAAGATAAAAAAAGGAAATAATATAGTATTTCTATGGAATAAAAACATTGAAATAGATGAATTGAACTTTCACACTATAAAAAAAGATATGGAAAATATTTTTAGCAAGGCAGGAATAATGGAATGAAAGCTATATTTATAAAGATGATTTTATTTTATCAAAAAAGGCTATCACCATTAATCAGTTCTACAGGAATTAAGTGTAAGTATTATCCATCTTGCTCAGAATATACAAAACAAGCAATAGAAAAGTATGGCTCAATTAGAGGAGTTTGTTTAGGAATAATCAGAATTTTAAAGTGTAATCCATTTTCAAAAGGTGGATATGACCCTTTAAAGTAGTAAAAAATTAAATATATTAAAAAAATTCATGCCTAAGGAAGGAATGATAGTAAATATGGGTTTTATTTCAGAAATATTTGGCTACGTGTTAAATTTTTTGTATGGAATATTTAATAATTATGGAATTGCAATAATTGTCTTTTCTGTATTACTTAGAATAATTTTAATACCAATAACAATAAAACAGCAAAAAGCATTAAAGAAAAATGCTAAACTGCAAAAAGAAATGAAAGAAATACAGGAAAAATACAGGTCAAATCCGGAAAGATTAAATCAAGAGACAATAGAGTTATATAAAAGAGAAAAAATGGGGCCATTTAGTGGTTGCCTTAGTGGGATTTTACAAATAGTAATAATATTATCTGTATTTTGGCTTGTAAGTAAGCCTCTAACATATATGAAAAAAATTAATCCGGAAATAATAGAAAAATATGCTCAAGAGCTAAAAGAAGATGGAACAAATTCTTCATATACAGAAATAGCAATAATAAATAAAAAAGCGGCAGAAGATCCAGAAGTATATATAAATATGGAATTCTTAGGATTAGATTTAAGTAAAGTACCAACACAAAGCTTGGATGATTATAAGGTATATATAATTCCAATACTGTATGTTATTTCTTCTATAATTTCAATAAAATTAACAACAAAGATGAGTAATAAAAATAATACAAAAAAAGAGAAAAAATTGTTATGTGAAGCAAACGATAAAGATAACATAAAAGAAGAAAAACAACCAGACGAAATGGAAATGATGCAACAAATGAATAATAATATGTCATATATGATGCCAATAATGTCTGTATTAATAGCAATTATAGCTCCTTTAGGATTAGCGTTATATTGGTTTATAAGTAATGTATTAATGATAATTGAAAGATTAATTATAGATAAATTTATAAATCAAAAGGAGGAAATTGAAAATGAATAGCGTAATAGCAGAGGGAAAAACTACAGCAGAAGCAATAGAAAATGGATTAAAACAACTAAATGTATCAAAGGATAAAGTGAACATAAAGGTATTAGAAAATGCAGAAAAAAGAAGCTTCTTTAGTATTTTAGCACCAAGAGTGGTAAAAGTGGAGCTAACATTAAAAGATGTAAAAGAACATTATGCTCCAATGCAAGAACATGTTAATCAAATTACTCCAGAGCAAATAGAAATAGCAAAAAAGAATTTAACAGTTTTTTTAGATGAATTCTCTACAAAGTTTGAAGATTTTGATTATGATATAAAGGTAAATGGAAATGACATAAATGTTGAATTAAAGGGAAATGATTCAAGTAAGCTAATAGGCTATAGAGGAGAAACCTTAAATTCAATACAGATAGTAATGTCTACAATTGCTAATAAAAATGTAATGGGGAAGGTAAGAATAATATTAGATATTGCAGGTTATAGAGAAAAAAGAAAAAAGGTTTTAGAGGATTTAGCAGACAAAATTTCAAAAACTGTAATAAAAACAGGAAAAACTATAATGCTAGAACCAATGCCAGCATATGAGAGAAAAATAATACATACTAGATTACAAAATAATGAGAAAGTAAAAACATTTAGTAAGGGAGAAGAACCTTATAGAAAAATAGTTATATCAAAAAATAAATAATAAAAATCAGAAGTCAAAGTTCAGATTTTAGTTTTAACACTATTTCTAACTTTGACTTTTTTAGGAGGATAATAATGAATACAATTGCTGCTATATCAACTGCGATGGGAGCAGGAGGAATAGGTATAATAAGAATGAGCGGAAAAGAATGTTTTGATATTTTAGACAAAATATTTGAACCTGCTAAAAAAGAAAATATAGACAAAATAAAAGGTTATTCTATTAAATATGGATACATAGTAAATAAAGAAACTAATGAAAAAATAGATGAGGTTTTAGTTTCATACTTTAAAAGTCCAAAAAGCTATACAACAGAGGATATGTGCGAAATTAATTCTCACGGGGGAATCGTTGTAGAAAAAGAAATTTTAGAATTATGTATAAAAAATGGGGCTATATTGGCTGAACCAGGAGAATTTACAAAAAGGGCTTTCTTAAATGGAAGAATGGATTTAGCGCAAGCAGAATCTGTCATGGATTTGATTAATTCTAAAACAAGTAGAGAAGCAAAGGCTTCTATAAATCAACTTAAGGGAGGACTTTCAAAGGAAATAAATCTGATAAAAAAACAACTATTAGACATAATGGCAGACATAGAAGCAACAATAGATTACCCAGAGTATGATATAGAAAATGTTACACAGAAGAGTGTTGAAAAAAAATTAAAATCTGTAAAAGAAGAATTAGAACATTTAGAAAAAAGTTTTGATAATGGTAAAATATTAAGAGATGGAGTAAAAACAGTTATAATTGGAAAACCTAATACAGGTAAGTCGTCGCTTTTGAATTTACTGTTAAAGGAAGACAGAGCTATTGTTAGTGAAATAGAAGGTACAACAAGAGATACAATAGAAGAGTATATTTCTATAAATGGAATTCCTATAAAAATTGTAGATACAGCTGGAATAAGAAATACAAGTGATAAAATAGAAAAAATTGGAGTAGAAAAAGCTATAAATTTAATTGATGAATCAGACTTAATAATTGCAATTTTTGATAATTCAAATAATTTAGAAGAAGATGATGAAAAAATATTGGAATTAATAAAAAATAAAAATGCTATTATCTTATTAAACAAAATAGATAAGGAAGATAAAATGAACGACGAGAATAAAAAAATAGCCAGTTTAAATAAAAAGACAATAAAGATATCTACTAAAACAAAAAATGGCTTAAATGAACTATATGATGCGATAACAGAAATGTTTGATTTTGAGGAGATAGAAAAAGGAGAAGAAACGGTTATAACAAACATTAGGCACAAGAATCAGATAAGTATGGCAATAAAAAATGTTATTAACGCTATAAAAACAATTGATGAAAATATGCCAATAGATATTATTGCAATATATATAAAGCAAATATTAGAAGATTTAAGTAAGATAACAGGCGATAATGTGTCAGAAGATATTATAAACGAAATTTTTTCTAAATTTTGTCTTGGAAAATAAAATTTAACCTATAGGTAAAGTCTTGCAAGAGTAGGGATACAAAGGAAAATGTTGAAAACAAAAGTGGCGTTATTTGACAAAAAGACAAAACATTTTTAAATATAATGGACTAAATAATAAAAAATATAAATATTGATAAAAATAGTGTTTGTACAAAACCGTGTTTCTGTTTCATGGAAAACGGCTTAAATAAGGGGTTTAATGAAAAAAGGAGAATGTATATATGAAATATGATGCAGGAAAATATGATATAGCAGTTATTGGCGCAGGTCATGCTGGATGTGAAGCAGCACTTGCTACTGCAAGAATGGGTCTAAAAACTTTACTATTTTCTACTACATTAGAAGCAGTTGCAAATATGCCATGTAATCCACACATAGGAGGAAGTTCAAAAGGTCATTTGGTTAGAGAATTAGACTGCCTAGGGGGAGAGATGGGCAAGAATATAGATAAATCTTTTACACAAATAAGAATGTTAAATACATCAAAAGGACCAGCTGTGTATTCTTTAAGGGCACAGGCGGACAGAAAAAAATATCAAGCAGAAATGAAACATACATTGGAAAAACAAGAGAATCTATTTCTTAAACAAGCAGAAATTGTGGATATATGTGTAGAAAATGATAAGGTAAAAAGTATAGAGACAAATGTAGGCGCAATTTATAATGTTGAATGTGTAATAATTGCGACAGGAACATATTTAAGGGGAAAAATACATATAGGTGAAACCAATTATGATAGTGGACCAGATGGAGTATTTCCATCTATTAAACTTGCGGATGTATTAAAAAGATTAAATATAGAAATATTTAGATTTAAAACTGGGACTCCTGCAAGAATTAATAGAAAAAGCGTAGATTTTTCTAAAATGGAAATACAAGAAGGAGATATTAATCCAGAAGCTTTTTCACTAGAGGACAAAATTGACAAGGATACAAAACAGTTGCCATGTTACTTAACATATACAAATGAAAAAACTCATGAAGTTATAAGGAAAAATTTATATCGTTCACCATTATATTCTGGTAAAATAGATGCTACAGGACCAAGATATTGTCCATCTATAGAAGATAAAGTAGTAAGATTTGCTGATAAAGAGAGACACCAAATATTTATAGAACCTATGGGAGAAAATACAGAAGAAATGTATGTGCAAGGAATGAGCTCATCACTTCCGGAAGACGTGCAAATAGAGATGTATAGAACAATAGCTGGCTTAGAAAATGTGGAATTTACAAGACCGGCATATGCTATAGAATATGATTGTATAAATCCTATGGAACTTAAGCTATCATTAGAGCATAAAAAAATAGAAGGAATGTTTTTTGCAGGACAAATAAATGGAACATCTGGATATGAAGAAGCAGCTGTTCAGGGCTTAGTGGCAGGAATTAATGCAGGTTTGAAAATAAAAAAGGAAACTCCATTAATTTTAAAAAGATCAGATGGATATATAGGTGTTTTGATTGATGATATAGTTACCAAAGGGACAAACGAGCCATATAGAATGATGACCTCAAGGGCAGAATATAGATTACTACTAAGGCAGGACAATGCGGATTTAAGATTGACACCAATAGGATATAGGGTAGGCTTAATAAGTGAAAAAAGATATAATGAATTCAAAAATAAAAAAGAGATGATAGAAGAAGAGATAAATAGATTGAAGAAAACAACAATAAAGCCAACTGAAGAAGTAAATCAATTATTAAGAAAATTTAATTCTTCTTCAATAGATACAGGTGTAAAATTAGCTGATTTGCTAAAAAGAACAGAAATTACATATGAAATATTGCAACCAATAGATATAGAAAGAGAAGATTTACCAAACGAAGTAAAAGAAGAGGTAGAAATACAAATAAAATATGAAGGATATATAAAGTTACAAGAAGAGCAAGTAGAAAAATTTAAAAAATTAGAAAATAAAGTAATACCAGAAAAAATAAGATATGATGAAATAAAAGGATTACGATTAGAGGCTAGACAAAAATTAGACAAAGTAAAACCTATATCAGTAGGACAAGCAAGCAGAATATCAGGTGTTTCACCAGCTGATATATCAGTATTATTAGTATATTTAGAGCAAATGAAAGGAAAAATTTAAGAATGGAAAACTTTAATAAAACAATTATAGAATTATCAAGAAAAATTGATGTTGAAATAGATGAACAAATGTGCAAACAATTCTATCAATATATGAAATTACTATTAGAATGGAATGAAAAAATTAATTTAACCGCAATAACAGAAGAAAATGAGGTAATATTAAAACATTTTATAGATAGTTTAACAATAAATAAATATATTGAAGAAGGAGAAACAATAATTGATATTGGAACAGGTGCTGGATTTCCAGGTATACCACTTGCAATAACAAAAATGGAGAATAAAATAACACTAGTAGATTCATTAAACAAGAGAATAAATTTCTTATTAAAGGTTAAAGATGCTCTTAATCTTAATAATGTAGAGGCGATACATGGCAGAGTTGAAGAAATAGGAAAAAACTGTAATCATAGAGAGCATTACAATGTAGTCACCTCAAGAGCGGTAGCAAAATTAAATATCTTACTAGAATATATGATGCCATTAGTAAAAGTTGGCGGAAAATGTATTTGTATGAAAGGTTCTAACATAGATGAGGAAATAGAACAATCAAAAAAAGCTCTAAATATTTTAGGTGGTGAAATAATAAAAGTAGATAAAATGGTACTTCCTAGTACAGATATTTCTAGAAATATTATATTAATAAAAAAAGTAAGGGAAACACCAAAGCAATACCCTAGAAAGCCTGGCACACCCGCAAAGGAGCCGATTGCTTAGAATATGTAGAAGATACAAAAAAATAAAATATTTTAAAAAATTTCATTGACATATTAATAATATTTTTATATTATTAATATGTTAAATTTTTTATAAATGGAGGCAATCAATTTGGGAAAAGTAATATCAATAGCAAATCAAAAAGGAGGAGTCGGAAAGACTACTACCGCAATAAATTTAAGCACTATCTTAGCTAAAAAAGGAAAAAAAGTATTAATGATAGATGCAGACCCACAAGGCAACGCAACAAGTGGCGTAGGTGGAGATAAAGAAGTAGAAATTTCAGTGTATGACTTATTAATTGAAGATATAGAATTGAATGAAGCAATTCAAAAGACTAAAATAAAAAATCTAGATATATGTGCTTCAAATATAAATTTAGCAGGGGCAGAGGTACAACTTGTTAATATGGAGAAAAGAGAGTACAGACTAAAAGAAAAATTAGATCCAAAAAAGAATAATTATGATTACATAATAATTGATTGCCCTCCTTCATTAGGTTTAATTACATTAAATGCATTTACCGCATCTGATAGTGTTTTAATACCAGTTCAATGTGAATACTATGCTTTGGAAGGTCTTGGACAACTGATGAATACAATAGATTTAGTAAAAAGACACCTAAACAAAAGTTTGGAAATCGAAGGTGCTTTATTGACTATGTTTGACATTAGGACAAACTTATCTAATCAAGTTGTTAAAGAAGTTAAGAGATATTTTGAGAACAAGGTATATAAAACAGTTATTCCAAGAAACGTAAAATTAAGTGAAGCACCAAGCTATGGAATGCCTATTACAGTATATGATCCAAGGTCAAAGGGAGCAAAAAGTTATGAGAAATTTGTTAAAGAGTTGATGAAGGCAAACGAAAATGATAGTAAAGGAAAGCATGCAAAATAAAAAGAAAGGAAAGTGAATACAATGGCAAAAAAAACAGGATTAGGTAAAGGGCTAGACGCATTGTTTAGTGATAAACCATTAACACAGGCAGAAGAAGAAAAAATATTAAAAGAGGGTGAAGAATTAGTACAAAATATTAAAGTGATTGAAATAGAGCCAAATAAAGAACAACCAAGAAAGCACTTTGACAGTGAAAGTTTAGAGGATTTGGCAAAATCAATTAAAAGGTATGGGGTAATTCAACCAATAATAGTAAACAAGAAAGACAACTATTATATGATAGTAGCAGGAGAAAGAAGATGGAGAGCTTCAAAAATTGCGGGATTAACGGAAATACCATGTATAGTAAGAGATAATGACGAAAGAAAAAATAGAGAAATAGCATTAATAGAAAATATTCAGAGAGAAGATTTAAATCCAATAGAAAAGGCTAGAGGATTTAAGCAATTATTAGATGAATATGAATTGACACAACAAGAACTAGCTGATGTGGTTGGAATTAGTAGAAGTGCATTAGCTAATACTGTAAGGTTATTGAATTTAGATCCAAGGATAATGAAGTTAGCAGAGGAAGGTAAATTGTTAGAGTGCCATTGTAGATCTTTAATGGCAATAGATGATGTAGAAAAGCAATATAAAGCAGCATTAAGAATAATTGAAAATGGAGATACGGTAAGAGACATAGAAAGAAAAGTAAAAAATACAAGAGAAGCAAGAAGTAAAAAAGATAATAAATATGAAGCAATATACAGAGATATAGAAGATTCATTCCAAAGTTTTTTTGGAACAAAGGTAAAATTAAATGCAAAAAAAAGAAGTGGAACAATTACAATTCAATATTCAACAAATGAAGAACTAGAAAGATTATTAGAATTAATAAAACAGTAAGAAATGTATTGACAAATACGGATAAATTGTGTTAATATATAAAAGGTTGCTATAAATAGCAACTAAATGGAGAGGTGGTCGAGTTGGTTTATGGCACCAGTCTTGAAAATTGGCGTAGGTTTGTAGCCTACCGTGGGTTCGAATCCCACCCTCTCCGCCATTTTTTTATAGAAAAAACACATTCTAAAATATGTAGGTGTACCCAAGTGGTTGAAGGGGACAGTTTGCTAAACTGTTAGGGTTCGCAAGGGCCGCGGAGGTTCAAATCCTCTCACCTACGCCAAAAAAATAACAGTAGTTTATACTGTTATTTTTTTATCTTTATTTGCATTTTCTTTTTCAATAGCTAATTTTTCTTTTTGTTGTCTCTTTAAATTATCTTTTGCAACTGTCATTAATAATTTAATTCTATTTGTTTGATTTGCTTCACTAGCACCAGGATCATAATCAACTGGAGCAATATTTGCATCAGGGTATTTATCTCTAATAGTTTTTATAACACCTTTTCCAACTACATGATTTGGTAAACATGCAAATGGTTGCACACAAACTATATTGGGAATACCATGTTCAATATATTCTACCATTTCAGCTGTTAAAAACCAGCCTTCACCTGTTTGATTTCCAATTGATAAAATGTCCTTAACTTTAGTTTCTAGCTCAAATATATTGCAAGGTAATAAATAACCTTTTTTGGAATTTTTAAGAGCTATAACAGAATCTTTTTCTAAAATATCAATTAATTTAATTGCAGCTTTAAATAATTTAGCTTTCATTTTATCAGTTTTTATTAATTGATTAAAGGTAATTTTATGTGTTGCTATAAATTTAACAAATCCCATAAAATCAGGAAGAATTACTTCAGCACCTTCTTCTTCTAATTTATCTGCTACAAAATTATTTCCAAAAGGATGATATTTAATAAGTACTTCACCAACAATACCTACTTTTGGTTTTTCAACTGAAGTATCTAGCTCGATTTTTTCAAAATCATTTACTATATCATAAATACTTTGTTTAAATTCTTTCATAGTTGATTTTACAACTAGTGTTTTACATTTTTCCATCCACTCATCAAATAATTTTTGAGTTTCACCTTTATGTATTTCATAAGCTCTATTTTTAGTAAGCATTTTTTGTAATAAATCTGCATATACAACGCATTTAATCATTCTTTCGATCATTGGTATTGTAATTTTAAATCCAGGCATTTTTTCCATACCAACAACATTAAATGATATAACTGGAACATTTGCAAAGCCAGCATCTTTTAAAGCTTTACGAATAAATCCAATGTAGTTTGTTGCTCTACAGCCACCACCAGTTTGAGACATTATTAAGGCTGTTTTATTTAAATCATATTTGCCAGATTCTAAAGCTTCTATCATTTGACCAGTAGTTAAAATAGATGGATAACAAGCATCATTATTTACATATTTCAATCCGGTTTCAACAGTATGCTGAGTGCAGTTCCTTAATAATTCTACTTTGTAACCACATGAGGCAACTGCAGCTTCTAGTAGCTCAAAATGTATTGGAGCCATTTGAGGAATTAAAATAGTATAATCCTTTTTCATATCTTTATCAAAGATTTTTTTAACTTGCGCATAATTTCCAGAGCCTTTTTCTAATTCTTTATTTTGTTCTCTTTTCTTCATACTAGCTAAAAGGGAACGAATACGAATACGAACAGCACCTAAATTATTTATTTCATCTATTTTTATTAAAGTATACATTTTACCAAAGCTGTTTAATATTTCTTCAACTTGATCAGTAGTAACAGCATCTACACCACAACCGAATGAATTTAATTGAACTAATTCAAGGTTGTCATGTTTGCCAACAAAATCTGCTGCTGCATATAATCTAGCATGAAATACCCATTGATCAACTACACGAATAGGTCTTTTAACTTCAGTTTGATTACAAATTGAATCTTCTGTTAAAACACATAAACCTAAGCTTGTAATTAAAGTATCAATACCATGATTTACTTCAGGGTCTACATGATAGGGTCTTCCTGCTAAAACAATACCTTTTAAATTATTTTTATTCATGTATTCTAAGGTTTCTTCACCTTTATCACGAATATCTTGTTTAAATTTTTGATACTCTTCTTCAGCTTTTTTTGCAGCTGTTAATAATTCTTTTTTAGTAAAGTTGTATTCAGCAAATTCTGGCAATTCCATAATTGTTTCAGCTAGTTTTTTACAATCGAAAGGTAAAAATGGATTTAAAAATTTAATATCGTTTTCTTTTAATTCTTCAACATTATTTTTTAAAACTTCTGAATATGAAATTACAATAGGGCAATTATAATGGTTATCAGCTTTTTCATATTCTTTTCTTGAATATGGCATACATGGATAAAAAATAGTTTTTATACCTTGTTTTATAAGCCCTATAATATGACCATGAGAAAGTTTTGCAGGGAAGCAAACTGATTCTGATGGCATACTTTCCATTCCTTTTTCATAAGTTTTACGATTACTTTTTTCTGATAAAACAACACGGAATCCTAAATTTGTTAAAAATGTAAACCAGAAAGGATAATCCTCATACATATTCAAAACCCTAGGAATACCAATAGTTCCACGAGGAGCATCTTTTTCATCTAAAGGAGTATAACCAAAGATTCTTTCATATTTATATTTCATAACATTTGGTAAATCTTTATGCTCTCCAACATTTCCAGCACCTTTTTCACAACGGTTACCAGAGATATATCTTGCCCCATTACTAAATTTATTTATTGTAAGCAAACAATGATTTTCACAACCATTACAACGAACATGTGAAATATCAATTTTTAATTTATCTAAATCTTCAGGTTTGCTTAAAGTAGATACATATTCCATATCTAAATTAGCTTCATATTGTTCTTTGGCAAGTAATGCTACACCATAAGCACCCATTAAACCAGCAATATCAGGTCTTACAACATTTCTACCAACAATTAACTCAAATGCACGTAATACTGCATCATTGTAGAAAGTACCTCCTTGTACAACAATGTGTGCACCTAGAGTTTTTACATCTCTAACTTTCATTACTTTTTGAATAGCATTTTTTATAACAGAATATGAAAGTCCAGCAGAAATATCTCCAACACTATAGCCTTCTTTTTGAGCTTGTTTAATTTTTGAATTCATAAATACTGTACAACGAGAACCTAAATCAACAGGTCTTCTTGCTTCTAAAGCAGAATTTACAAATTCTTCAATAGATAAATTTAAACTTTTAGCAAATGTTTCAATAAATGAACCACAACCAGAAGAACAAGCCTCATTTAGCATAATATTATCAATTGCGCCATTTTTCATACGAATATATTTCATATCTTGACCACCAATATCTACTATGCTAGTAACATTAGGCATAAATTGTTTAGCTGCTGTATAATGTGCAATTGTTTCAATTTCATTTAAATCAACATTTAATGCAGTTTGTATAAGTTTCTCGCCATAACCTGTAACACCACTATAACGAATTATAGCTTTTTCAGGCTTTTCTGCATATAATTTTTTAAGCATTTGAATAACACTTTGTAAGGGATTTC